>Ga0114970_10000039_pt1 | contig 70720 bp, 67 predicted proteins | sample M_140205_XF_Meta_FD_87030 | JGI IMG/M metagenome (GOLD analysis project Ga0114970, IMG submission 87030) | Freshwater microbial communities from Lake Montjoie, Canada to study carbon cycling - M_140205_XF_MetaG | ecosystem: Environmental > Aquatic > Freshwater > Lake | place: Lake Montjoie... | reverse complement strand
AATTATAATATTCTAAAAAAATAATTAATATAGATAAAAAAATAATACCATATTTTCTAGATTCTTGTTTATAATAACTAAAATTTTCAGGAAATTCATTTACTTCATATATAAAACATATTTGTATTAAAAATATAAAAAATAACATAATATGATTTATATTTGAAAAATGATTATTAAATATAATTAATATAATTATACTAATAATCAAATAATTAACCCAAAATATATTGTCAAATGGATCATTATAATTAGAAAGTATTAATGATAATACTGTAATAATACAAACAGTATAATCATTTATACAAATTATAGTAGATATACATATAATTAAATATTTTAGCAAATTTATATAAAAAGTATCTATTATAATTTTCATATCAATAATATCATCAAATAGTTTTGTAAAAATACCTAATAAACTACATAAAATATAATACATTAATATATAGTTAAATATATATTATGAAAATTAAACCAGAATATTTTATTATATTAATTATATTAATTATAATGATATTATTAATATTTAATAAAAATCATTATAATTTAGCAGAAGGATATGTAGCTGCTCGCAGCAGCAGCAGTCGCAGTCGTCATAATAATAATAATTCTAAAACAGAAACAGAACATAAAAAGGCGGACCCTTGTTGTATATCATAAGTATTTGAATTAATAACAATATAATAAAGCAATAAAAATATACGTAAATATATTTTTATTAAAGAACTCATGGCGGGACTCGAACCCGCAGCCTTCAGATTAGAAGTCTGACGCGATATCCAATTTCGCTACACAAGCACATCCACTTTTTATAGGCGCAAGCTAACTAAAGTGGAGCAAAACGTGTCCACCCTATCGGGCTGACTATTTACTATTTACTATTTACTATTTTTATTTTTTATAATTTGCTGTATTATTTGTCAATATGCCGACCACCTCTAGCGGAATTGCATTTAGACTGCAGCAGCAACTTCAGCACCAGAAACAACCTTGACATTCTTAGCAAAGTGAGGACTCATAAACTTTTGGAGATTGAAGTATGTAAGTTCATCAGTCTTTCCAAGCTTGAGAAGAGCAGCCAACTTGGCATCAGGGATGATCTTTCGACCATTGCTCTTGTCTTGTAGCAAGTTTGTTCTAATGTAAGCATTGATCTCACGAGTCACTGTGGTGCGTGCCATTTCAGTTCCCTCTGGCTTTTCCAAGAAGGAAGCCAGTTCACTACTGATCTTTGTTGGCTTAACAAATCCAGAAGGAGCTCGGTTTCCTGATCTCTTCTTCTTCTTGTTTGTCTTTTGACTTGTTCTTAGTTCCTTTGACCAAGCCTTCTCAAGAGTTCTATACTCAGTCTTTAGGGATGCAATAAGACCGCCAATTTGTTGGAGCTTTGCAATAAAATCAAGTGACTTCTCAGCCAAAGGAGTTTCAACTGCATCTTCAGTTGATGATTCTGGTGCAGCAGCAACAACTGGTGCAACAGTAACTGGTGCAACAACTGATTCAGTCTTTACTACCTTTGCCTTCTTAACCTTTGCAACTTTTTCTTCAGATGCAACTGAAGCAGCTGCAACTTGTGCAACAACTGGTGCTGATACTGGAACTGAGGACTCTGTCTTGGAGGAAGCTGTGGTGGTTTTAGTTGTTCTTGCCATTATACTATATCTATATAACTAGTATTTAAGTAGATTTAACCCCTTATATATATTATGTTATCATAAAGGGATCTAAATTATAAAAATATAAATAAATGATCAAAAAATGAATAAAATATTAACTGCATTATTTAAAAATAAGAAAATGATTGATAAAGCCACGGCAAAGCAGTAGCAGCGTTTTCATTTACAATTGTCAATGCACCAAGAACATAACATGCGCCTAAAGCTTTATTCTCTGTGTTTACTCCGCTATTAATTAATTTCTCCAGTAGTTGAACAATAATATAGATACGCAATTTATCCAAATTTGTTTCTTGCATTAAATAATTAAAATTAAAAGAATTAAATGGATCACCTTGAGGACAAATTAATTTTTTAGTTTCACCAGTAATTTGAGCACGATAATACCAAATATCTGCCAAATCTCTTGAAAATTTAATTAATAATGCTCTATTTAAAGATAAAAACCATTGAAACTCGCTATAATTACCTAGCGCATTAATGCTTTGAAATATTTGTATCACTTTTAATTCTACTATTTTTTCTTGACTAACAATATCGGATTCTATTTTAATTGTAATATTTTTATTTAATGCATTACTTAATCTAATCATTTTTTTAAAATCGTTGATAACTAAATGACTAATAATATTTCGATTATATGGGTTTTTAATTGGTCCATCCGATTTTAAAATTAAATTATAAAAAGAAATAATATCAAACCCATATGTAAAATTATCTATATCAGTATAACTAAAAAATTGGTTATTTGATAACTTGCAAATTAAATCATCTGATAAAAAATCGCGATCATTTGTACATAATTGCCGATTTTTAATTAAATATGCAGGTCCGTGTAAATTATGTAAACTTCTTTGCATATGACCTCTAAATATTTTTTGTATTTTAATAATATGACGAGATAATGTTAAAAATATATAAATACGAGTTGTCAATTCTTTTTTGGTCCCAGATATTTTCAATTGATATATTTTTGCAATAATTTTTAATTGTGCAATACTATAATTAAATTTTAATAAACAACTCGGTTCCACAATTGTTGGGATGATCATATTTTCTTCCGCTTTTTCAAGATAGCCTCCTAGATTGGGTATTTGTTTTTCACATTTTTTATGTAATAAATGAATATAATTATCCACAATACTTTTTTTAGATGACATTTATATTAAATATATATAATAATGTATTTATATCTTAACTGTGAGTTTTGATTTAATTCGTGTGTTTTAAATTGTATTTAATCATTCTTAAAAAAATTGATTTAGAAAGAAACCTATAGAGTATAGTATAATAGACAAATGGAACAAATCATTGACCTTTCTGAGCTTAATTTTAATGCCAATTTAATGACATTTTCCACTCCAAAACCTTCTGGTTCAGGAGGAAAAAGTGTTGGAATATATTTTGATAAATCAATTTTTAGAGTATCACTTCCTGAGATGATTCAATGGGGTGCATCTGATTTTAAGGATGAAAAAACAGGTAAAGGTAATGATAAATTTGAATTTACACTTCAGTTTCCTACTGAAGGTTATAAAAATGAAGAAACTACAGTTGCTCTAGCAAATATGAAGGCAATTGAATCAAAATTATTGGAAGCAGGTCAACAAAATGCAAAGCAGTGGTTTGGTAAAGCATATACTGCTGAAGTATTGAGTGCATTGTGGTCTCCTATGTTGAAATATCCTAAGAATAAATCAACTGGTGAACCTGATCTAACTGCAGCACCAGGACTTCGGGTTAAGTTGCCAAAGTGGGAAGGACAATGGAAGTCAGAAATTTATAATGAAGATGCTGAGAAATTATTTCCTAATGCAACTAATGATGCATTGACTCCTGTTGATTTCTTGCCAAAGAGTGTTAAAGCGACGTGTTTACTACAATGTGGTGGTCTTTGGTTTGCAAATGGTAAGTTTGGAGTTACTTGGAAGCTCATTCAAGCAGTTGTTCCTAAGCCAAAGGCATCACTATTGGGAACTTGTTTCTTGAAGAAGAAGGTAACATCAACTAGCGTAACTAGTGCATCAATTCAACCAATTGAACAAGTTTCTAGTGCAGTTGCAGCAACTTTAGTTGAGGACTCTGATGAGGAAGAAGGAGAAGGAGAAGGAGAAGGAGAGGGAGGGGATGATCAAGAACAAGTAGTAGAAACCATTGTATCAGCAGAAACAGTTCAAGAACCTGTGTCAATTCCAATAGTTATTGCAGAAGAAACTGGAAAGAAGAAGGCAACCAAGAAGAAGTAAATAATAAATAATAAATAATAAATAATAAATAATAAATAATAAATAATAAATATAGTAGTAGCTAGTTATATTTTGTGTAATGTTTGCAAGTAATTTATAATATTAATTTTTTCATTTAATATTATACATTCAAATACTTAAATAAATTTGATCCTAAAAATGATGTCACTTTTCTTAGAAATATCAAATACATCTTTTTCTAAAATTTGAGAAATACCTTGCCCTTTTAAAATATAAATTTGATCTATAATACACGATAATTTGACCACAGGGATTTCAAATGTATATTTTTCTATATAAACTAAATATATCTTATCAAAAAAGAGAGAAAGAGTTAATGGAATTTGCACTGATATTATTAAATTATTATTCTCATCTATTTCTACATTATCAGGTAATTCTGGAATACATTTTACAATAATATCATTATCTTTACTATCTTTACTACTATTATTTTCATTTATACTGTCATTTATACTTTTTTCTTTTTGAAAAACAATTTCATTATGCCATAAAGGAACATAATAAATTATATTCTCTACTTTTAATTTATAAATATTATTTTCAAATAGATCAAAGAGAGAAGGATTCAATATGAATATATGTACATCTTTATATTTCTCTAAAATAATTTGTTTTACTTTTTCTAAAGTTTCATCACTAATATGTAATATAGTTTTATACTTAATAATAAAATCATAAATATATATACACATTTCTTTATTTATAGATTCAAATAAAGCAACTGAAACAGCATCTTTTAAAATAGAGAGAACTATTTCATAATTGACATCTTTAAATAATGTTTTTAAAAACAAAGTCAAAATAAACATATAACCTGAGTCAGTTTCTTGATCATTATCATTTTCATCAAGTGCATTAACTCCTATTTCTCTCTTTAATAAATCATAAGCTTCTCCAATTTTTTGAAAATGTTCTTTAGATTCTACTGTATTTCCATTTTTATCAGGATGATGCTGTAGAGCCAGTTTATGATATTTTTTCTTTAAACTTTGTAAATCTATAGTTGTTAAATTATCTACATGAAGTATATTTAATGCATCTGCTAAATTCATTATTTGTAATAAATTATTTAGTTAGGTTTAAATACTTATCTTCGATATTTCATTAGCTAATTTTTCACCACCAATCATAGATGGTTCAATTTCTGATGTAAAGTCTTCTTCTTTTGCAAGTATAGTACTAGCATCTAATACTTTCAAATGATTATCTTCAGCATATGCGCCAACTAATTCATTCCATTTTTTAATAGATGGATAATACTTTTCATATTTTTCATCTGTAGGATAATATAAATTGATCAATACTATACAAGATTTGTCCATTCTCTCTTTCATTAAATCAACTAAATCCATGTATTGTCTAAAAATACTACTTACTGGATCAATACCTTTTAAAATATCATTTCCGCCAATAGAGAGAAATATACACGTGCTAGGTTCATTTAAATGTTGAGGTAATATATTTATCTGTTCTTGCGCATCTTTTATAATAGAATCATTTACTGCAAAACAATAAATATGAGCATCTGTTTTTGTAGATAATAATTTTTCTACCGAGTTTTCCTCTAAAACATAACTATTATTTTTTAAAATACTATCTCCTACTAAAATAATAGATTCAGTTTTTATAGGATTTGAAAAAAATTCTATATTCATATTAGTATTCCAATAAAGATAACAATTTAATATAATTATACTAAAAACACCAATAGTAATTATTATAATTATATTCATAATAAACTTTATATATATTATAATGAATTTAAAAAAAGAATTAATTATAAGAAGTATTAAAATATTAGATATTGGTTATATTACTGCAATATATATTACATTAGGCATTATTTTAGCAACAATATGTGATAGAAATTTAGGTAAATTTGATGAAACCAAAGAAAGTAAAAAACCATTATATCAAAGTATAATTGAATTAATTTTATATTTATGGTTTATTGGAATTGTTGTATATATTGTAAGAAATTTAGTTCCTTTAATTCCATTTCCATTAAATGGTATATATGGGTTTGATCATTTAAGAGTTAAAGAAGTTACATCAGCTGCATTATTTTCATTTGCATTTATGTATTTTCAATATAATTATCAAGATAAAATAAAATATGTTGTTGACAAATTAATACTTGTGTATAATTGAAATAATATAATATAAATATTGTTCTAAATGATAAATAGGTCTATAATTATTATTATAATATTGAAAAAAAGAAAATGTTTTCACTAATATTAAAGAGAGATCTGTTTCTCCAATTTTATTTTGTTCATTTAAACTAGTTAATATATACCAAATACAATCAGTTATATTTAAATTATAAATAAAAATATCATAAAGTAAATCACGAAATTTTAACATTTTTAATTCATTTATATTTATCATGGCATCAATAATCTTTTTACATATAAATTTATGAGAATCTATCAGTTGAATTGAGATGCCTTTAATATTATTAATATTTTGCAATTTTAAATCAATAGGTAATTTAGATTTCAAACATTTATTATATATTGTTTTAGATGGTCTTGCAATATGAATTGTTTCACAACAATTTAAAATAGAATCTGGAATAAAACTAATAGAATCAGTAATTAATATATATTTTATATCAACCATATTTGTATTTTGCTGCATATAACTATAGAAATTTTCTAATAATTCATTATGTATTTCTTGAAAATTTTTGCATAAAATAATACCAGACTTGTCTACCTTTGCAGAAATAATATCTATAATTTGTAAATATATTTCGTGCCATAATAGTTTTGAATTGCATCCTAAGAGAGACATATCTATTTCATAATGAATGTCACTTATTTTAAAAAAAAGGGGCTGTTTATTAAAAGTCAAACTGATTTTTTTCTCATATTTTAATTCTGATGGACTATAATGTTTTATTGATTTTAACATTTGAGTATATTTACCTGTGCCTGATGGTCCGTAAAATATAATATTTTTTAGATCAGTAAACTTCTTTGGAAATTTTGCAAATACTTTTTCCATTTTTGGATGTAAATTTTCTTTTACATTTATATATTCTTCAAAATGGGTTTCTAGAAATTTCATTATATTATATATTATTTATAACATTCTTTATTCTCTTATATAACTTAAAACTTAATTGTTATTAATATTATTAATGAATATAATTCAAAATTTAGATCAATATAATATTAAAAATGTTTTTTATTCAGACCCTATTAAAAATAATATTATAAATGATAGTAATTTTATAAGAATCATTTATTCTACCTCCTATGTTAGTTTAAATGGACTATCCATATTTATTCCAATTATAAATCCGATTATTGAAAAATATTTTAATAAATATAAGTGCACTTTTAATACTACCATAAACAACCATATCATTGAACAACTAAAAAATATAGAACACGAATTATTAAATATGTTTTTATGTAAAGATAAAATTCCACAATATAAAATAGTTGAACAAATGCAAAATGGTATTATTCATTTTTTTGCAAATAATTTAAAGAAAAATAATATATTTATTTTAAAAATATCAGGAATTTGGTTTAATGATACCACTTATGGATTAACATATAAATTTATGAATCAATCCCAGCATTAGGTTTAAGTAACTTCATCCGTTTGAGTTAATGTAATATAATATTCATTTCTATCATCAGTAGTATTATATTTTAATATATCGCGTATTACTACAACATATCCAAAAAACCATAATGCAAAAAATAATATGATAAATGGAATATCTACATTCATTATTGGAGCATAACTAGGCATATTAGTCGGGGTTGATTTATACATCTCATTTGATAATGATGAACCATATATAATTATTATTAATAATAATGTTAATAATGCATTTGAAGATTTATTATAATATTGCATTGAAACATATAATTCATCAATACTACTTTGATGTTGAATTAATATACTAATTAAACAAATTATAGATACCAATAAAATAATAAATGGAAATGCATTCATCAATACTAATGCTTTATTAAATGTAGTATATTTTGAAAATATTAACATCAGTAACATAATGAGTATAATTGCCATAATAAAATATCCAATAAGTGCTGCAGCATAATTATTTTTATAATCAAATACACTTATAATAAGAGAAATTATTCCTCCAATCATAAAACCAGCGCCAACCATTTTTATTATGTTACTTATACCTGACATATATATAAATATTATAATAATTTAAATATTATAATATTTGTTATTATAATGAGTCAATTTGATATATCAACAAGTCATCCAATAATTCCTAATGCTCAAGAATATATGTATGAAACTAAATATTTATCAATTAGTTCTCTAGATATAGATAGAACTAAATTTTCGAATGTGTCTAATTTTGAAATAGAATTACCTCAAGATTATTGCAATATTCAATCTATTACCTTAAGTTCATGGATATTTCCAAATAATTTAAATACTTTTACAAGATTTTTTAGAAATTTAAATATGACATTTATTATTAATAGACCATATAGACCAACTGCTGCATATGTTCCTGTTGCAACAGTTCCACCTGCACTTCCTTCACCATCTTATGCTTTATTAGAAGCAATATTTCAAGCATTATATTATAAATTTAATTCATCTGAACCAAATTTTTTAATTACTATTGAAGAAGGGTCTTATACAGTAAATCAAATGGGTTATGAATTATCTAATCAGTTTAATTATATTGTATCAAAATATATTATACAATATTTTACTGATACAAGTGATCCAAATTTGGCAGAATTTTTAAGTACTGGAGAATATACACAATTTATTATGCTTACTGATCCGGTTACTCAAATAATGCATTTTGGTAATCAAAGTTCTGGATTTGTATTAACAAATGGCTCTCAAATTAATTTAGAAATACTATATCGTCCAATATGTACACAAGAAGTCGGGGATATTAGTCCAGCAAATACATTATATGGATTATCTTATTCTTTAGGATTTATAGATCAACATCCAAAAGAATATCCTGCTCTAGAAACTGAGAATCTTAATGATATACGTTTTTTTGGAGAACAAGGAACAACTGGAATTTGGCTAACTCCTGCTTATAATGACTCTAATTTTGTATATTTTGTAAAAGCGCCATTTAAATGGAATGTTTTTTCTGGAAGATATTATGCATTTATGGAAATAGATAAATTTAATTCATTAGATGAAACCCAACAATTTAATGTAGAAACAGGAAGACCTACTCCAGGTAGGGTTAACTCTGCTTTTGCAAAAATGCCTATATATACTAATTCAAGTTATCCAAATAATAATGTTTATTATAATAATCAAAATATTGACAATATTATTCGCGTATTTAATCCACCAATTAATAGAATACGTCGATTAGGTATTAAATTAAAATTTCATAATGGCGAATATTTATTTTTTGCAGGAGAAACATTCTCATTTACTTTAAAATTTAATTTGTTTTTACCACAAAATGCAAAAAAATATACGATGTATAAACCTGAGAGCTTCTAAGCAACCTTTAGAAAAGGTTGCGCCAAATAGTAATTGCTTAATGGTCGCTATTTTTATTGTTATTTTGCTCTACTTTTGAATTTTCTTAGCAGTCGCCATTTTGCTCCACTTTTTCTAAAAGTGGATTTTTTAAAAGTGGATCCATTGTTCTAAAAGAGAGATTGGACATGTTTTATAATCTCCTTTAAATCCTTGCAATTTAATAAATTTAGGTGTTTTCATTTTCTCTGTTTTATAAAAAATATAATCACCATATTGTCCATTACGGATTGATGCATTTTCATTAATTTTGCGAACGGGTTCCTTAATTAAGGATGAAGATGATGGTTTTCTCTCTTTTTCTAATTCTAAAAGAACTTCGTGCCATTTAATATTATCTATAGGACGATTACCTAATTTTGATAAAGATATATTTTCTTTTGTATCTTTTAAAGTTGCATATAGTCCATATCTCCCTTTTTTAATTATCACATCTTGATCTTTGTATTGACCAATAATAAGATCTTTGTTTAAATTATCTTTAGTGTCTTGAACTATTTCTTCTAAATTATATTTACCTTCTTTTAAAAGAGAGAAATCCAAATCTGGTTTCACTGATTTAAATATGACTTTACCATCTTCATCTTTACTTTTTATTACTGGTCCATTCTTACCAATAATAAAGACATTATCTTTATCAATCTTAATAGCGCCTGCTTTATTTTCATCACTTTTTTCTTTTCTTTCATTATTTCTCTCTTTTTTAAAAATAGAAAGTTGTTCTTGAATGTCATTTAAACAATCTTGGCAAACACTTAGCCATTCCAATTTACCTAAACATATTTGATCTAATTTTTCTTCCATAATTTTAGTATATTCATAATCAAAGAGAGAATCAATGTGATTATCTAAAAAATCCATTACCATTATACCAAGAGGTTGTATAACTAGTTTACCTTTTTCTTTACCAAATATTTGTTTCTCTTTGATTTCTTCAATTGTTTTATCTATTAGTTCATAATTAGTGCATTCTATTTCTTTACCTAGAATATCTTCTTTGACAACATATTTTCTCTCTTGTATTTTATCAATAATAGATGCATATGTACTTGGTCTTCCTATTCCTTTCTCTTCTAAAAGTTGTATTAATCTTGCTTCTGTATAATGTCTTTGTCCTTCATTTTTAAGAGAGAAAACTGTCATTATCTTTTTATATACAATTTGTGATCCTTGTACTAGTTGCAATAAATAATGATAATCTTTTATTTCTTTTGAATCTTTGGCATCCTTTTTATTCTTCACTATTTGCCATCCTAAAAAATGAACTAATTCTGTTGTATTTTTATAAATATATTGTTGATTTTCATTATCTTTTTTACTTTGTATTTCTGAAGAAAGAGAGAAATATTCAGCTTTAGACATACAACTTTCTAAACTGGTCTCCCAAATTAATTTATACATTCGTCTCTCTTTTGCTGTAAATTTATCATCCCCATTTTCAACCTCTGGTAGATCTTTCAACAATATATTTGTTGGGCGTATAGCTTCGTGCGCCGACTCTGTATCCAAGGAATTCTCTAATTTGAGGATTTCCGGTGATATGTATTCGGGCTTTAAGTAGTTTTCTAATATATATTGTTGGACTTTAGTAAGAAAATCTTGGGAATATTTGGCGCAATCTGTTCGCATATATGTAATATATCCTCCTTCATATAACGTTTGACATATTTTCATTGTTTCTTTTGGCGAGAGATGCGATTCATTGCTTGCCTGCTGCTGCAATCTGGATGTAGTTAAAGGATCTGGTTGCTTCTTAAAGACTTTCTTTGGTTCTTCTCTCTTGTAATAATGTTTAGAATTAGATTCTATATTTAAAAAAGAGAGAACATCTTCTTTATTTGTAAACTCGTGATTCAAATCATATTTAATATTTTTACTTGAAAAATAACCAAACAATTTAAAGGATGGTTCGCTCATTTTATCTTTATTTTCTATATAATTTTGCCAAACCAATTTTAAAGCCGGACTTTGGCAACGACCTGCTGATAATGAATTCTCTTGATTTGCAGAAATATTTTTCCAAAGTAGTGGTGTAATATTATATCCAATTAAAAGATCCAATATTTGTCTGGTTTGTTCCGCCAAAACATTATTCATGTTGATCGTCGTATGATGTTGCATTGCTTCCAATATTGCTTTCTCTGTTATTTCGTGAAATAGAATACGTTTCGTAGTGCTGATGGGCAGACCATATTCTTTACAAATTGACCATGCAATAAAATGCCCTGCATTATCATCATCTGTTGCTAATATCACAGTACTCGCATTCTTTATTTCTCTCTTTAACAAATCTGTTTGTTTTTTCTTTTTAATATCTAATTCATATTTTGACTCAAATGTTTTCATATTAATAGAAGAGAGACCATTCAAATGATATATATGTCCAAAACTAGCTATACATTTATATCCATGTCCTAAATATGATTCTATTTTTTTACATTTACTTGGACTTTCAACTATAACTAAAATCATTATTATAATATGTGATAATGATTTTAATAGGTTTTTATTTTAATCATTGCGCTGATAGTCGCTACTTACCGACCGCCTCTAGCGGAATTGCTATTGCTCCACTCCTTCCATGAAATATTCACCACTGCTTTCACTTCTCTTATTTCCTCTTCTTTACTTTCATTTTGCTGAGCCAATTTATCTGCCTTCTTCACAGCAGCATCAATATACATTTCTTTCAAAAGTGTCCCCACCATTACACTGCCTTCTTCTTGCTCTAATTCGCCATCTTCTATTAATCGTAATACATTCAAAAATCTATTTAATATTTTAAGATCTATTTCATCTTTCTTAATCTTGTTAAAAATATCAGTATAATAAGTAAATAAAAAAGAACATTTTACTGGAGCTTCTTCCGAAACTTTTTCCATATTATTTTTATGTTTTGCCTTTAGCATTAACAATTGATTAATATCTTCTTGAAGCAAATGACTATGCTTTAATTGGCGAATCAATTCAGTATTATCTTCAGATCCATTCGCCTTAATCATCTCTTGTAATTTTAATCTATCTGTATCATTCATATTCATATTATTATAATTATTTAATTAAAATAATATTTAAACTATTTCTATTATATAATTATGACAAAATATAGAAAATATAAAGGAGGTTCTGCTCAATCAGTGATGGAAGCTAGAAATTTAAAAAATATAGAACATAATAAAATGATTCAATCTGGAGGTGCTTCATATTTTAATCCTCCATTTCAAGAGAATGGCGGAACATCTACAACTACAGCTACACAACTTGAACAAACTAAAATGCAATCTGCTTCTTATTCAGCAGGCGATGGTAATGCAGGAAAATCACAACCAGCGCCAGTACCAGCAAAAGGCGGAGGTAAAAGAAAATCTAGAAAAGGGAAATCTAGAAAAGGAAAATCAAGAAAAGGGAGAAAAGAAAGAAAGAGGAGAACTAGACAAAATAAAACATCAAGAAAAAATAGATCAAGGAAATAGTAAAAGTCAATTAAGAATTATATTATAATAATATAGTTATGCCAAAAGGAAATGAAATGATATATTTTATCTATGTAAATATAGGGTTTTTTATTTTAAATATGGCAATTGTTTATTATGGATCAGTAGCAGAAATCAAAAAAAACTGGCCATTATATAGATGTAATCCAATGTATATGTGGTTATCTGATGATATGAATGAAGATTTTACTGGATGTGTTCAAACAATGCAATCTGATTTTATGCCTGATTTATTATCACCATTGAATTATATTGTTGCTGAATTATCTGGTATGGGTTTAGGATTTGTTAATGAAATTCAAGCAGTTAGAAATATGTTTGATTTTATTAGATCACAAGTTACTGGTATATTTAACCAAATATTTGGAATATTTATTAATTTAATAATTGAATATACTAAAATAGGAATTAGTTTAAAAGATATGATGAATAAACAATTAGGTATAGTAACAGTTATGTTATATTTAATAGAAGGAACCGGCACATCTGTTCAACAAGGAATGAATACATTTCAACCTGTAACAGATATTATATCTCCTTCTCCTTCTTGTTTTCATCCAAATACCGATGTGAAATTAAAAAATGGACAAATTTATCATATGAAAGATGTTCCATTAGGATCTATTTTAGAAAATGGAGCAAGAGTTCAAGTTGTATTAAATCTAGAAAAAACAGAACCTTTATATTTAATTAAAAATTTAGGTGTTAATAATTCAGATATTTATGTTTCCGGATCACATTTTATTTTTTATAATGATAAATATATTTTAGTAAAAGATTGTCCATTAGCTGTCCCGCAAACAAAAGTTCAATCTGATATATACACTAGTTTAATTACTAGTGATCATACTATTCAAATAGGTAAAATAACATTTTGGGATTGGGAAGATGATGATTTATACAAATAAATGTGTGTTTTATTATCCAATTATTATATATGAATATAAATACACCCCTAGATCAAAGTTCAAAGGTTATTAATAAAATATATGATAACTTATCTTATTTTGATTTATACGGCAGTTCATTAATATTTACAATCATTTTAACTATTATTGTTTTACTTTCTATTGGATTTGCAAATGTAATGCAACATATAGCACCAATTAAAGACAATTGGATAGACGAAAGGTGCAACCCTGCAAATATTCCATTTGCAGGATTTATTAATAAACCCGATGATGCTACTATTACTGATTTTACACAAGATAATTTTAATTATTGCACTCAAACTATTTTACAAGATGTTACTAAAGTAGCAGTAATGCCATTAAATTTTATTACAGAAAGTTTAACTATGTTATATATAACTATAGCTAACTCTATACAACTTATCCGTGTTATGATTGATAGTATTAGAACAAGTTTAAAAAAAATAATTAAGGACATTTTAGATAAAACAGTTAATATAACAATTCCATTAAGAGAAATAACTATATCTATTTCAGATGCATTAGGAAAAACAACTGGTATTTTAGTTACTAAATTTTATATGCTTATTGGATTATTTGATATAGTAAAAGGAATTTTTAGTGCTATTGCACAAGCCTTAGGAATATTATCAATACCTCCTGCAACCGCTGTTACAATTTTTGCAGCATTATTAATGTTTCCTTTTATGATTGTTCCAAGTATAGTTTTGTTAATATTTATGGTGGTTTATGGTATGGCTATGTATGTAGAAAATAAATTTGAAAAAGAAATTGTATGTTTTGATAAACATACGAAATTAATACTGTCTAATGGATCTAGTAAATGTATTATTGATATTCAAGTAGGAGATAAATTAACAAATGATGATATTATTACTGAAAAATTTACTCTTTGTGCAAAAAATATAGATATGTATAAATTAACTGATGGCCTAATTGTGAGCGAAACACATTATATAAAATATAATAATAATTGGATCAAAATTAAAGATTACCCTGATTGTGAAAAAATAAATAATTATAATGAATCCTTTATATATTGTATTAATACTTCATCAAAACGAATAATAATAGGCAATAATGAATATTTAGATTGGGATGATATTATTGATACAACAATAAATAAAAAACAACATTGTTATAATGAAAATACTGAAATTTCTCTCTTTAATGGAACCCAAAAAATAATTAAAGATATTAACATTGGTGATATTTTATCTCACGGAGAAAAAGTATTTGGTTTAGTGGAATCTTTAGATGAATCAAATAAATCAAATAAATCAAATAAATCAAATAAATTATATCATTTAATGACAGATAAAAAAAGTTTGTATATTAATAATAATAAAGTTTGTCATTATGATTAAGTTATTCATTAGTTATTCATTAGTTAAAATATTATCTATGAAATATGTATAATATGGAGATCAATTTTAAATTAGAACTAATTCTATTAATACTTATATTAATAGCCATTATATATGGTTTTACATTTTATTCATGTTGCAGATGCGGAAATAGTAAAAGTAAATCAAAAGAAGGATATTCTGATTTATCTGATTATAATATTCAAAAAAGACCAATCAATACAAGCTCTTGGTTTACACCCAATTTGACATACAATGGAAGCAAAGCTACTAGTAAAGGAATACAAGCTATTGAAAATAGACCTCCTCAACCAATTCCTTTACCCAAAAATGAAATGTTGATGTTTGCAAATACACCATTTGGTCCTGAATATTGTCCTAATACTTATAGTAACAGTATGGGTTGCGCCGCAATGACAACAAAACAATACGGGTATTTAGTGGAGCGTGGTGGAAATAATGTGCCTTACTCTGAATATTAAGTAAGGGTCTAGACCCTTATGATCCCAATTTACATCTAATTTGACATCTAACTGGGGTCAAAGGGGTCACAACCCCTTCTCACATATAGAGCAGTAACATATTCTCATTGAATTATCCGGATCAATATCTATATAATCAGTTACATAATTATGTTGACATTTATTTTTAATTTGTTCATCTATATCTTTTAAAAAATTTTCTAAATATAATTCAGTAGTATTTTCATATTGAGGAAGGTTGTCTAGATAAACAAGTATTGATTTTATTTCTTCACTATTATTATTTAAAAAAAAAAGTTGTTCTTTAACAAGTTTTTTTAATTTTATCAATAACTGCACTTCTAATTCTTCTGTCATTATTTATTATATATTGTAATCTTTAACTTAACTTTAAATATATAATGATTGCATTGCAGCAGAATTTGTATCCGTTCGTTTAATTAATTTATCTACAATATCTTTTGTAACATTAAACGGGAAGGTCACTTTTACTGCCATATCTTCTTCAAATAAATTTGTATCAGGTTTCATTAATCTATACAAATTCAACTTCGTATAAATAATTTCAATACATCGTTTTAATGTTCTTACTCCTTCTTCTTTTTGACAAAACTTATCAATAATATAATGAATTGAATCATCTGGTATAATAATATCTTCATTTGCAAATTTCACTTGCTCGCAAATTTTTGGCAATAAATGTTTATTCACAATAACTGTTTTCTGTTTTGCATTATATCCTTTTGTTTGTATTTTATACATACGGTCTCTTAAAATTGGATTCACTAAGGATTCATCATTATAACTAAAAATGAATAAACATTTACTCAAATCAAAATCAATCTCTGAAAAATATTTATCATGAAATTGTGTATTTTGTGATGTATCTGTTAAATGTGTTAAAATACCAATAATTTCATCACCTTTTGGTGTTCCTGAAACTTTATCCAATTCATCAAAATAAATGACTGGATTCATGCATTTACTATCAATAATGATTTGCACAATTTTGCCCCATACACTTCCTTCATATGTATAAGAATGACCTTCCAAAAATGATGAGTCTGTTGCACCACCAAGAGCTATAAATGCAAATGGGCGATTTAAAATTTTACTAATACCTTCTCTAACTAGTGAAGTTTTACCAGTTCCCATGGCACCAGTAATTGCAATAGCTGATCCAATTGCTTCAGGATTTGTAATCAATTGTCCCATCATTTGCATAATTTGCATTTTCGCATCATTTAATCCATAAACCGCTTCATTTAATACTTTTTGTGCATTAAACATAAACTCGTGACATTTTTCTACACCATCTGCCATACTAATTGGTAAATTTTCAAACTTACCAAATGGAATTCTCATAAATGTATCAACCCAGTTTTTAATTTTATAATATTCGCCTGATCCAGGATCCATATATTTTAAACAACTAATTTTTTTGAGTGCAACTGCTTTATACAAATGAGGAATTTCTGCTTCTAAAATGGTCATCTTATATGGTTTTTCAATTCGATTAATTTTATTAATTTCTTTCATTTCTTTAATAATTTTAATTTGATTTTCTAATGATGTTTTTTGGAAAAAGGTAAAATCATTTAGCGTATTCTTATCTTTCAATATTTTTTTAAATATTCTTGCATTTTTATCCTTTTGTTTTTGCTCTTTTTGTTTTTGTGCTTTAAGTTCTTCTTGTTTTGTTTTTTCATACAGTTCAATACATTTACTTAGCATTTTATTATCTTTATTTTGATCTGACATTTCTACTAATTTTTCTAATACTGAATCTTTATTTTGATCTATCTTCTTTTCTTCTTCTTTTTTATTTTCTTTCTTCTTATTTTCTTTCTTCTTATTTTCTTTCTTCTTATTTTCTTTCTTCTTATTTTCTTTCTTCTCTTCTTCTATTGATGAAACTGATTCATCTTCATCTTCAGTTTCAGTTTCTTCTGATTCATTTTCTTCATCATAATCATCTGTCCAATCTTCTTCTTCTGCGCATTTATCACCAATTGTAAATATAATATTAAATTTATTTTCTTTAATTCCTTTAGTTGATTTAACTGGTTCCTCCTCTTCTTCCTCTTCTTCCTCTTCTTCCTCTTCCTCCTCTTCTTCCTCTTCATCCTGATCACTTGATTCTGTAGTTTCATATTCTGATTCTTCCTCTTCCTCTTCATTTTCCGATTCTTCGGATGATTCAGTTACATAATTACTATCAGAATCTTCATCTTCCAATTCCTCTTCCGATTCTATTATTTGTTTTTTCTTATTAGATTTTTGCTTATCTTCTTTTATATTTTCTTTTATATTTTTACTCTTTTTATTTTTATCTTCCTTTAATACCTTCTTTAATTTTTCTCCTGCTTTAATCTTTTTATCCATATGTTTAGATGGAAATATTTTTGATACAAATTTTCTATACTCGTGTGAATCCATTTCACTATCATTTTCACTAATAAAACTATCATCTGAATCCGAATCAGATTCTTGATGACATTTTTTATTTCGTTTAGGTTCTGATACCTTCTTCTTATTATTATTATTATTTTTGGTTGATGATTTATTTTGTTCTTTAATTGATGACATATTTGCTTATTATAATATAGAATTTTAATTTTAAATCCAAATCAATTTTTATATATATAAAAAATTGATTTTAAACAATCTAAATATTATTATAGTAATATAAGAAGAATGTCAAGAAATAACAAACTCAGTGTTAATAATAATGTTTCAAAAATTGTAGGCATACAATTTAGTATTTTATCTCCAGAAGAAATACGAAAAAGTTCTGTTGCTGAAATTACCAGTCGAGATACTTATGTCAATAATAAACCAATTATTGGTGGTCTATTTGACCCTAGAATGGGTGTTTTAGAACCTGGTCTAATTTGTCCTACCGATGGGTTAGATTATATGCAAACTCCTGGTTATTTTGGTCATATTGAATTAGCTCGTCCAGTATTTTATATTCAATATTTAAGCACATTATTAAAAATTTTGCGATGTGTTTGTTTTAAATGTAGCAAATTATTAATCAGCAAAGAGAAATATAATCAAGCTTTAAAATTAGTTGGTGAAGCTCGTTGGAAATATGTATTTGCTTTAATTTCAGGTAAAGTTAAACGTTGTGGTGAAGATACTGATGATGGTTGTGGATGTTTACAACCTACAAAAATTAGAACTGAAGGATTAGCAACAATATTTGCTGAATGGAAAAATAGTAGTAGTGGATCTGCTACTGCTGCTACAGGGGATGATGCTCCTGGAACTGCTACAGATGCTGCAGCTAATATTGTTATTAAACTTACTCCTGAAATGGTATTAAAAATATGTAAACGTATATCAGATGAAGATGTTAATTTTATGGGATTTTCACCTACTTGGTCAAGACCTGATTGGATGATTTGTCAAGTTATGGCTGTTCCACCTCCTGCTGTACGTCCTTCTGTAAAACACGACGCTCAACAACGATCTGAAGATGATCTCAGTCATATTTTAGTTAGTATTATTAAAACTAATAAAACATTGCTGGAAAAAATTAAGAACAATGCTCCTGCTAATATTATTGATGATTGGACTTCCGTTTTGCAATACTTTGTAGCAACTCAAATTGATAATAAATTGCCTGGCGTTGCTTCTAATGCTCAACGATCTGGACGTCCATTGAAATCTATTAAAGATAGATTAAATGGAAAAGGTGGTCGTATGCGTGGTAATTTAATGGCAAAACGTGTTGATTTTAGTGCTCGTTCTGTTATTACTGCTGATCCTAACATTTCTATTCGCGAACTTGGTATTCCGTTGAAGATTGCTAAAAATATTACAAAACCGGTTCTCGTAAATGCTGTGAATAAAGCATTCTTGACTAAATTAGTATTAAATGGTCCTGATGAATGGCCTGGTGCAAAGATTTTGGAGAAACGAAATGGGCAGTCTATTACACTTAGATATTGTGATCGAAAATCTATTATCTTGGAAGATGGAGATACTGTTCATAGACATATGATGGACGGTGATCCAATTCTCTTCAATAGACAACCTACTTTGCACAGAATGTCGATGATGTGTCACATCGCCAGGATTATGAAAAAAGGGGATACGTTTAGAATGAATGTAGCCGATAGACTTTGTGTTGGCAACAGGGGGCGTTAAAAGCGTGTTACCCTCTAGTGAATCTAAGTTTTTACTTGGATTTGCGAAATACCTTGATGCTGGAAGTCCCCAAAGCAATTACTACCACTCTGATACCGAAAGGTATTAAGAGGAACTCGGTTAATAACCGACCCCAATGGTCATAATGTAATTGATGAATCCTGAAAAGGATAAAACGGGTAATCAGCAGTGTTACTTCCTAATGTCGTTATAGTAGACTATGGAAGGCATTCAGAGACTGAACGGGTATTGGTGAACAATGAAGGAGTAACTAACCTGAGTTTGCTTAAGATACAGTCCGGCCCTTTAGGAAACTATTGGGATGGTACCAACAAAACCTTATAATGCCGATGAAATTTTTGTGATGTAATATCGTATCAACGTTGGCAACATGGGGCGTTAAAAGCGTGAAACCCCATAGTGAATAAATTAATATATTTAGGAAATGATATAAAGAATAAACTATATAGTATGTAATGGATACAAACAATGAAAATGTCAAATGTTGTTCAAAATGTGGTGAAATAAAAGAAAATAATAAGTTTATAAAAAATAGAAATATTTGCAAAGTATGTCACAATGCAAATGCTAGAGCAAATTACAACAAAGTTAATAATATAGTTTTAAATGAAACTATTGAAATAACTGTTGATAATAAAGCTGAAGTTACTCAAAAATGCAATACATGTAATCAACTCAAATCTCTATCTGATATTGTTAAAAATAGAGTTATATGCAAAGATTGTAATAATTCAAATCGAAGAAATAAATATCATACAAATGATGAACTTCGACTCAAAATTATTAAACAAGCATCTGACTTTAAACATAACAAAGTTGTTGAAAGACAACAAAAGAAATTAGAAGAGATTGGTGAAGATAACAAAAAATGTAGTATATGTTCTACAATTAAAAATAAGTGTAAATTTCGTCATAATAGGTTAAAATGTAGAAATTGTGAAAGAGATGAACCAATTGCAAAGTTTAAAAGAGTAGTACGTGCTAGAATATGGTCAGCATTAATTACCAAAAAACTACATACAATTGAATATCTTGGTTGCTCTTCACCATTTTATTTACAATGGATTTTAAATTATAATGAAAACTATACACTTGATAATCGTGGCACTGAATGGCATATAGACCATGTAATCCCATTATCACATTTTGATTTAGAAAACATAGATGAACAAATGATTGCATTTAATTGGAGAAATACTATGCCTTTAGCAGCAAAAGAAAACTTATCAAAAAATTGTAAAATAATAAAACCACAGATTGAACAACATTTGAAATATTTAACAGAATACCATACAGAAAATAATATAGAATTTCCTAAAATATTTATTGATTTATTTGCGAAACACCTTGTTGCTGGAAGTCCCTTAGAGCCTTTACTACCACTCTAAATATCGAAAGGTATTAAGAGGATCTCGGTTAATTGCCGACCCCGATGGTTATAATGTAAAGGATTGGGTAATCAGCAGTGTTACTTCCTAATGTCGTTTAGCAGACTATGGAAGGCATTCAGAGACTGAACGGGTGTTGGTGAACAATGAAGGAGTAGCTATCCTGAGTTTGCTTAAGATACAGTCCGGCCCTCTGGGAAACCTTAGGGAGCCACCGTTTGATGGCGATAAACAAATGTAATGTAAACATCTTGTCACCAACAGGGAGCGTGAAAAGCGTGTTACTCCCTAGTTAAATTATTCTTTTTAAAAAGCACTTAAAAATATTATATTCTATTATAATAAATGGATCCATCAAAATGTTTAGAACTATCAAAAATAATTTTAGACGAACCAACTAAAAGATATTGCGAAATATATAAAATAATACATCTTACTAGTGGTAAAATATATGTAGGACAAGCGGTTTCTCATATATTAAATCATAAAAGATATAGACCTTATGGACACGAAGGCAGATTTAAATGTCACATTTCAGAAGCATTCTCAACAAAAAAAAATCAATCACATTATTTAAATAATGCCATTAGAAAATATGGTGTTATAGATTTTGTAGTTGAATTAATAGAATGTTGTGAAAGTTCTCTTGCGGATGAGAGGGAAATATTCTATATTAATGAATTAAATAGTTTATTTCCAAATGGTTTTAACCTTAAAAAAGGAGGTAAAACATTTACTCATAGTGATGAAAGCAAAAAACGTGTATCTACTGGTGTAATAAATTATTTTAAAGAAAAAAAATATGAAAGGTTTAAAAATATAATCAGTATTGACAATGATATTGAAAAATATATTAAACCTTTAAATAAACATAATTCGCAATATGGTTGGTACGTTTATATTGATAGATGTAAAGCAGATTTTGGTGGAGTTCATAGTCCATTAGAAGAAAGTAAACAAAGTGCAATTAATTTTATAACAAAATTAAAGAATGATTTGGCAACATGACCAAATTGCGGGAACTCCCTAAAGCTATCACTACCACTCTAATGTTGAAAAATATTAGAGGAACTCGGTTAATTGCCGAACCCAATGGTAAAAAAGTGATTGATTCATCCTGAAAAGGATGTAGTCCTGAAAAGGATAAAAATGGGTAATCCGCAGCCAAGCTCCTAACCTCGTTATGATAGAGAATGGAGAAGGTTCAACGACTAGACGGTTATGGGTCTTAAATGATGGTCTAATCAACCTGATAAGGCATAAGGTATAGTCTACTCCTACTGGAAACTTTAGGAAATTCATGGAGATGAATTTACATATGCCGCAAGATGCGGAATCCGACTCGGAGCTTAAAAATTTAGCAGCAGTTCCATTCCAAATAATAAGTCCTGCAAATAACAAAGCAATTATTGGAATGTATCAAGACTCGTTACTTGGAGCATATTTATTCAGCAAAAAGAATGTTGCATTTACACAAAGAGATGCAATGAATTTACTGATGATGTTTAAGCGTGTCAATGAACATGCATTGAGAAAAGATATAATTACAAATTTTGATTTATTGACACAAATATTGCCACCACTCACATTAAATTACAAGACAAAATTATTTGGCACAGAAGATGAGAAAGATAAAGCAAATTCAAATAACATTTTGGAAATCAAAAATGGAACATATATTCGCGGACAAATGGAAAAAGATGTGCTTGGTGCAGGATCAAAAGGATTAATTCACCGAATTTGCAATGATTTTGGAAATATGGCTTGCGCTGATTTTATTGATGATATTCAAAATATTGTGACAACTTATTTGAAGACCGCCTCGTATAGTGTTGGTATTAGTGATTTAATTTCAAATGAGGCAACCAATACCGCTATTGTTAAAATCATTACTGAAAAGAAAAATGATGTGAAAAATTTGATTGATCAAGTGCAAATTGGTGTCTTTGAAAATAATACTGGAAAAACAAATGAAGAAGAATTTGAGTCACAAGTGAATAATATTTTAAATCAAGCTACAAATGAAGCAGGTAAAGAAGGATTGAAAAGTTTAGGAAAGGATAACCGATTTGTTATTATGGTCAATGCAGGGTCTAAAGGTTCAGATCTAAATATTTCCTTTATGGTCAGTGCATTAGGACAACAGAATGTAGATGGAAAACGTATTCCATATGGATTTGCAGATCGCACATTACCTCACTTTACTAAATTTGATGACTCGCCAGTTGCTCGTGGATTTGTTGAAAGTTCTTATATTAATGGGCTTTCTCCTCAAGAATTGTTCTTTCACGCAATGGGTGGTCGTGTTGGTCTTATTGATACTGCAGTAAAAAGTGTAACATGGGAAACACCTATTATTATTATTGAAAATGAACAAGCAAAATATACTGAAATTGGACGATGGATTGATAGACAATTAGATGATAAAATAAATACTTCAAATATTCAACATTTTACAGATAGACAAATGGAATTATTAAATATTAAAAATGGTGATGTTTATATTCCAACAACAGATGAAAATGGTCAAGTTACCTGGGGTGAAGTTACTGCAATTACAAGACACGATCCAGGTGAAGAATTATATGAAATTAAAACATGTGGAGGTAGAAGTGTTATTGTAACAGAAAGTAAATCATTATTAATTTGGAATCCAGAAACTAAAAAATTAAAAGAAATGTTAACACCAGATATTAAAGTAGGTGATTGTGTTCCAGTTACTGAAAAATTATGTCAACCACCAGTACTTGTGGATCATATTAATATGACAGAATATCTTTCAAAGAATGAATTTGTTTATGGAACAGATTTTAATATGGCTATACAAATGATGGAAGAATCAATGTCTAATCGTGCAAGAATACCTGCTGGATGGTGGGATGAAAATAATGGGTCTACTTTTACTCTTCCATACACTAAAAAAGCATCACTTCAAAGAACAAATGTTCGTTCAAATACATCTAATATTAAAGATGGATTTATTTATCCTTATAGTGGAAATCGTAAAGATACTGCTATTCCAGACAAGTTTGAACTAAATGAAGAAAATGGAATTTTCATTGGATTATTTTTAGCAGAAGGAAATGCTCATAAAAATACAGTAAATATTTCAAATAATAATGAAAATATAAAATCATTTGTAAAATATTGGTTTGATAAATATTCTATTGAATATACTGAAAGATCTAGAATTAATAATATTGGTGGAACTAGCACAAGTATTATTGGTAATTCATCTATATTATCAACATTCTTAACAAAATTAGTTGGACACGGTGCAGCAAATAAATATGTTCCTAGTGAAGCATTTATTGCACCAGAATGTTTTATTATTGGATTATTAAATGGTTATTTCTCAGGAGATGGAACTGTTAGTAAAAATTCAGTTGAAGTTGGATCTGCATCTAAACGACTTATTGAAGGAATCTCTATGTTATGTTCTAGAATTGGAGTATTTGGAAAAGTATTTAAATCTCAATTAAAATCAAATAACTTTGGTACACAAAATATTAAACCAACATATAGATTTTCAGTAAGAGCGCAATGGGGACAAATATTTGCAGAGAAAGTATCATTTTTAGAAGAAAATAAACAAAGTAAACTGAAGTCTATTAAATGGTCAGAATCACATCGTAATTTTGATACATATAATGATGTGGTATTAGATAAAATTGTTGAAATTAATATTATTCCTAATCATATTGTTATTGAAAAATATCCAAAGGTGTATGATTTAACTATTCCATCTACCCTTAATTTTGGATTAGCAAATGGTCTACAAGTGCGCGATACTAGCACAACAGGATATATTCAGCGCCGATTAATTAAAGGATTAGAAGATTTAATGGTTAATTATGATATGACTTTAAGAACAAATAAAAATAAAGTTGTTCAATTTACATATGGCGATGATGGTATTGATCCAATTAAAGTAGAAAATCAAAATATGCCTATAGTTGGAATGAGTATTCAAGATATTTATGCTCACTATAGTTTCCCTGAAGAAAATGGGAAAACAAAAGTATTAGCAAATTTGCTCTTGAAAAATACAATGACACGATTCAAAAAACAATTGCCTGAATATGAAGTAAAATGCAAAGAATATACTGATATGATGATCCAAAATCGTGATGATATTGTGAAAAATGTATTCAAGAATAAAGATGGAAGTGTGGTGAACTGTCCAGTTGCATTTATGCATATCATCAATAATGTTCAAGGACAGCAAAATATTAATTCCAGTTCTATTGTGGATATTACTCCTCTTGAAGCATTTGATTTGATTGAAAATTGTTATGCCAATTTGGAGAAAATTCGTTGCGCTGTTCCAACTCGACTTTTCAAAACACTATTTTACTACTATTTGTCTCCAAAAGAATTACTCTATGTCAAACGATTTAATTGCGCTGCTTTGAAGATCCTATTGGATACGATTAGTTTAACCTATAAGCGAGCTATTGTCAATCCTGGTGAGATGGTTGGAATGATCGCCGCGCAGAGCATTGGGGAGCCTACCACGCAAATGTCTGCCTGGAGTTGTGAGCATATTAGGTGTGTAAAAATTAACAAGAAAAGTGGAAATATAAATATGCTCTCAGGAGAAATTGGTAAACTATGCGATGATCTTATTTCTCAATTACCGGAATATACATTTAACACTGGACACGCTAACAGTGTTGAAACATTATTGGAAACATTGGATGATGAATATTATATTGTAGGAGTAGATGAAAAAGAACAAACCCATTGGAATAAAATATCACATGTAAGTCGTCATCTAGTGAATGGCGAAATGATGAAAGTTGTTACTAAAAGTGGAAGAATAGTACATACTACAACTAGTCACTCACATTTAATTAGAAAAGATCAAAAAGTTATGCCAATAGTTGGCGCTGATATGATTAAAGGAATGCGTATTCCAGTTGCAAAACATATTGATAATGCATTTATAAAAGATACAGTTGAAATTGGAGAGAAAACATATCAACTTGATTATTTATTTGGATGGTTTATTGGTGCTTATTTGGCAGAAGGAAATTTAAATAAAAAAACAGGAACACAAGAAACTAATGGAACTATTAACATCACCAACATATCGCCCTATTTTATTGAAAATACAAAACAATTTGCGGCAAGATTTAATAGAGAAGCAAAACAATATGATAGAATATGTGAATATGGACCAAGCACAGTTACCAGATTTTCCTGCCAAGTTTTAGCTCAATTTATGCTTCAAACCTGTGGCAATGGATCCTTCGTGAAACACGTTCCTGACTTTGCATTCTTAGCTCCCAATGAATTTAAAGCGGGTCTTATCCAGAGCTACTTCGATGGAGATGGAAATTTCCAAAATGATAAAGGTCATCATCAAATTCGTGTATGCAGTAGATCAGAACAAATGATTAAAGATATGGCATTACTTCTCAACTATTTTGATATTTTTGGATCTATTAAACCAAATTTTACTAGAGGTTCAAATATATATAATTTAGCAATTTCCTCCAAATATGCTGCTTCCTATAAAAAGCAAATTGGATCACAAATTCATCAAGAAAAGTTGGATGAAATTATTTCCTATACTTTGAGAGATGACGCTCACGATTTGTCAGATGAGATTGATAAAATTCCAGGATTAGGAGATGTCATTGCAAGATGTGGAAAAGTATTGGTTTTACCTAGACAAAGTGCTACATATGGTAGATGGGCGAAGAAAGAATCCATTGGCAGAAGAACTTTACAAAAATATATTGAGATCTTTTCAGCACATGAATCTGCAGCAATGATTAAACCAGAATTGGATATATTAAAACAAGCAGCGGATTCGTCTGTCATTTGGGATGAAATAGTGGATATTGAAATTTACAGTCCCGATCAGACAGAAATGGTCTATGATTTTACTGTTCCAGGGAATCAAACTTTTATGACTGATTATGGTGTGATAGTTCATAATACATTAAACTCGGTCACTTATGAAACTGAAATTATAGTCCGTGATCACGCAGGTCAAATTACAAAACATCAAATTGGAGATTTTATTGAAAATAAAATTAAAGTGGCAACAAAGACAGAGTATTATAAAGATAAGGATACAACATATTCAGAAGTAGACAACTTTTATGAAATCCCAAGTTGCGCAGAAAATGGAGAAATTGTTTGGAAACAAATTGAAGCAGTAACACGACATCCAGTTATTAATAAGGATGGGTCAAATACAATGTTAAAGGTAACGACAAAAGAAGAGCGTGAAGTCATTGTGACAAAAGCAAAATCTTTATTAAAATTAGTTAATGGAAAAATTATTACTGTAGATGGAGATACTGTAAAAGTAGGTGATTATTTACCAGTATCTATTCTACCAATCACATTTGCTGAAAATAAAATACTAGATTTGAAAACTGTATTACCACCTACAGAATATATTTATTCAACTGAAATAGAGAAAGCTAAAGAAGTAATGCATGAATATAGATGGTGGACTAAACATCAAAATAAAACATTTACTTTGCCATATAAACGAAGTGACTCTTTTGTTGCCAAAGTTAGTGAAAAGTTGAGACATGGATGTAAAACAAAAACTGGATTTGAACCTGGATGTGTATATATGATGCAAACAAATATGAATGATTATCAAATTCCAGATAACATTCCATTAGATTATAATTTTGGTTATTTTATTGGTGCATATGCAGCAGAAGGATGCACGACAAAGTTTCAAATTAGTATTGCAAATAATGATACAGCATATTTTGCTCCTATTTTGGAATTATGCAAACAATGGAATATTACTACAAAAATATATAAACATGAAGATAAGAATGAAGAAGGATGGACAAGTCAAGATTTGAGAATTTATAATACCGTATTATGTAGAATATTAGAAAAATTAGTTGGAAATCTAAGTCATAATAAGTTTATTTCGGATAAGATTGTATTTTCAAATAAAGAATGTTTGCACGGATTTATAGATGCTTATATTGGAGGAGATGGATCAATAGATAAAAAAGCAGATACAATTATAATTTCATCTGTTTCAAAAGAAATGCTAATTGATGTGCAACAAATATTAAATAATTTAGAAATTTATAGTTTTATTGGAAAACCTAAAAAAATAGAAACAAATAATAGAGGATCATTAGATATTAAACAATTATATACTTTAAATATTACAGGTGAACAGACAAAACAATTGGCATCAATGTTAAATATGAAAATTGGTTATAAACAAGAAAATTTAAAAGGTATAATGGAACATAATTATACTTATAAAATACATAAAAATGCAACACTTATTCCTAATGAAATTGATGGAAAAATAGTTTTTGAAGATAGAAGTCCTAATAAATATTCTAATTTAATTTTTGATAAGATTAAAAGTATTGAAGAAATTTCAAATACCACCAATTATGCATATGATTTAACAATTGCAGATACAAGAAATTTTAATATTTATAATGGACTTGCATTATCCGATACATTTCATTTTGCTGGAGTTGCCTCTAAATCTAACGTCACCCGTGGTGTGCCAAGAATTGAAGAAATATTAAGTTTGTCATCGGAACCCAAAAATCCATCATTAACTGTATTTTTGAAAAAGGAAGACGAAACGAATAAGGAAAAAGCGCAATCTATTATGTATATGTTGGAGCATACAAAAATGGATGAAATTATTAAATCAATCGAGATCTGTTTTGATCCAGATAATATGAATACAATGATCCAAGATGATGAAGCAACAATGTTACAATATCAAGCATTCGAAACAATGATGGATGAATGCACAGGAACTGTTGCCGCTGCACCAACAGATGAACAAAATGAGAAATCAAAATGGATTATTCGTATGGAAATGGATGCAGAAGTAATGTTGGAGAAAAATATTTCAATGGATGATATTAATTTCACTTTGAAAAATAGTTATGGAGATGAAATTACGTGTGTATATTCAGATTATAATGCGGACAAATTAGTATTTAGAATTAGAATGAATAATGTGATTAAAACTGGAACAAAAGGTCCAAAGAAAATTAAAGTGCATCCATTAGATCAATCAGATCAAATATATATATTGAAAAATTTCCAAGATCAATTATTAAATAATATAATTATTCGTGGTGTAAAAGATATCAAGAAGGTTATTTTACGAAAGATTAAAGATAATGTAGTTGAAGAATCGGGTTCATATAAAAAGCAAGATATTTGGGTGCTAGACACAGTTGGAACAAATATATTAGATGTATTGGCACTTGATTATATTGATCCAAATAGAACATTTAGTAATGATATTATTGAAATATTTAATGTATTTGGTATTGAAGCTGCTAGACAAACAATTTATAATGAATTAGTAGAAGTGATTGAATTTGATGGAACATATATAAATTTCCATCATTTGTCTGTATTATGTGATAGAATGACATTTACAAATAAACTGATCTCTATCTTTAGACACGGAATTAATAATGATAATATTGGTCCAATTGCAAAAGCATCATTTGAAGAGACCCCAGAAATGTTTTTGAAAGCAGCAAGACACGGTGAATTAGATATGATGCGTGGTGTTTCAGCAAATGTAATGGTTGGTCAAGAAGGAATGTATGGAACAAATGCATTTCAAGTTGTTTTAGATATGAATGAAATGAAAAAGTTGGATGAAATTATTGATTATGAAGTATTGAAAGAAATCGAAGAGATTGATAAATTAATGGGAAAAATAGAAGATCCTAATAGTAAATGTGGCGCAAATACATTGAAAATACAGAATAATGTTGCTAGTATTAAGACGTGTCATTTAGGAGATGATAATGAATATAATCCTGGGTTCTAATTCCACTTTTAGAAAAAGTGGAGCAAAATAGCGACCGCACTTTGCGAAGCTGGAGCAATGGCAAAAGTGGAGTCAACAAACAATAAATATTTATAAATTAAATAAAATATAAATATTTACTAGAAAATTATACAGTTGCTTTTACTTTCTTAGTAGTATTTTTAGCACTTTTTGGTGCAGCAACTTTTTTTGTTTTAGTTGGAGCAATAGGAGCAGCAATAGGAGCAGCAATAATTTGTTCATCTTCACTGCCATTATCGCTATCTTCTTCAACAACCATAATAGGTTTTAATTTTTGTTGTAATTTTTTTACTATATTTGCTCTATCAGGAATAATAACATAATTTTTTAAATAATCTTTAATTGTTATGCACTTGTCAATAGATTCATTAATAGTTCTTAAACATTGTTCATTTGTAATTACCGAGAGAGAAATCTCTATACCTCTAGTATCACTTTGAATCAAATCATATTTTAATATACTATCTTTATTTAAATGTGCTGAAGTAATAATATATATATAAGTATCACTAGCACTTTTATTTGAAACAAGAGTAAATATATTTGTTGTATCATTTGTTTGCAAAATAGTGCTAGAAGATACTAAAATAGTAGGTATATTATATTTCTCCATCATTATCCATATATCTAAATTAGATATAACATATGCAGGCGCTTGAATAAATTCAGTAAAAAGCATTCTATTGTATTTTATTTCTCTCCCTAATTTATTTTTACCTTCAGCAATTAATATATCTACTATATTATCTTTATATTTTGATAAATACCGGGTATATTCTTGTAATAATTCATCTCTAATTTGTTGTATTGTTAATACAGTTTGTTTAATATGTTTAATAATATCTATAATTAATTGATACCCGCACGTATGAGTTTTATCATACTTAATTTCTTTATAATTTGCAGGAAAACATTTTTTCCATTCTTCTGATTTTATTTTAAGCAGATTTTTTTTAATACAATCAGTTAGTATAACCGGCGCAGGGGCTTTAACCGGTTTTGGTTTCATTTCAACTGTGCTAGTAGAATCACTAAATTTTTCACTAGATACTGGTTGTTCAAGTTCTTTTATTTGTTCTAAAATATTTATATCTAATTGTTTTGGTGTTGGTGTTGGTGTTGGTTTTGCTTTTACTAAAGATATTTCTTCATTTAATTTTATTTCATTATCATAAGGTAAAGTTTTAACTGGTAAAATAGTATCATAATTATTATTTTTAACAAAATGATTTATTTGTTCTGGTATAAGTCCATTAAAATATTCTTGTAAAAGAGATTCAATAAGTATAATTTCATTCTCTCTTAAATTATATTCCAAATTACTAAAAGAGAGAAATGATTGTGGTTGAAACATATATGATCTAATTCTAGTATATCTAATTAATTCATCTGACATTTTACTAAAATACATATGTTCATTATTAATATCATTATCTAATAAATTATATTTTGGTAATAACATTTGACAAATAGATCCTGCAATTTTACATAATGGTTCTTTTTCTGTGCATTTATCATTATCTTTACCAATACTATTTATAATACATGTATAAACTTCATTTATTGTATTATGATCAAAATGCCGATTTTCAATAAATCTTATTGCATCTTTTGCTAATAGTTTTAATTCATCTTCTATAGTTGTTAATTTGGTATTATATAAAATATAAGGGAGATCTAATTCTTTTTCTATTTTCTCTCTTATTTCTAAATTTTTGTAATTATTTATTAATATTCTTATTGTATTTCTAAATACGTTATAAAAATTCGTTTCTAATTTTAACTGTTTAATATATTCTGTTCTCTCATTATCTATTTTATTTGGATATAAAGAGAGAACAGTATCTACCGCCACAAGTTTATCGCCCAATTTAAGTTTTTCATAGTCTATAGTATCATTATGTGTTTTTATAATCTCTTTTTTAACAATATAATTATTATCATTTATTGAAATTAAATTATCGTGTGTATCTGCAACTAAAAATGGATCTGATAATTGAATAAATTGATTCGTTTCTGTAATTATTCCTACTACAAATTCATCCTCTGTAACTTTTATTTTTGGCGCACACGGGATTCGTCCATTACTTTTTTCGAATATTTCTGTTAAAAAACTTAATGTGGTTGAATAGTTTGTATATATTGTATCGTCATTTATAAAAATAGTATTATACTCAGTGTTAATTGATGATGGATAACACGGAATAAATCCTTCTATTTTATCAACTGCAATTAGTCCAATTACTTTATTATTAAAATTTATTACTTGAAATTTAATAACATATTTTAATACAAGTAATTCATTAATTAAATGGCCTAATAATATTGGTTTTTTAAACCTATATATTTTTGGTGAAATACTAGGTAATGGTCTACACGTGGATATCATAGGAGCAATTACTTTTTCAAATATATCTCTCATTATTTTAGAAATATTTGGGTCACTTTGTTTAAAAGATTTTTTAACACTTAATTCTATTTGTGTAAACATGGATGGTTCCTTTTTAGCTGTTTTTTTCAAAACTTGTTTACTATTATTTATACATTGATATATTGGTTCGTAAAAATTATCTCTCTTTATTAAAAATATACTTTCTTTATTTGGATTATATAATTCTGTAGCATAATGATTTGTTGGACAAATAAAATTTACATTATTTGTAGAATCATTATCCGGTATTTCTAATATAATTAAATTAAACCCTGTTAGTTCACATATAATATCCCATAAGTAAGTATAATCTATAATAATGTGTTTGTCTTTTAAAAAATTAATAAAATTCTCAAATGATGCTACTATTTGTTTAAAAATATCCTCATTTAATTTTTCAGACCCATCATCAACGTCTATTTCTTCTATTTCTTTTTTATTTTTATTAAACTTTTTATATAATTTTGAACTTTTATATTTTAAAATATTTACATCTTTAGATGATTCAACCATAAAACTAATATATAAGTTACCATTTTGATATCTTACAAAATTATCAATTGTTAATTTACTTATTATTGCTTTTTTCATTTCTAATATATTTGGTATTATTGTTGGTTTTGTGCTAGAACTATTTTTATAATAAGTAATATCTGCAATACATGCTATAAATGATTGCGTTTCACTATATTCAACACCATGTCTTAATAAACAAGGATGATCTGGTTTTAAATTAGTATTTGTTTTACTTATTTGGCACTCTATATTTACTTCATGTAAAAATAATTGTATTGCTGTTGGTAAATACCCCCATTTTTCTTTTTCAATTGGAAATTTTTCGGGTCCTTTAATATATTCATCTTTTTTAACTGTTTTCTCTTTCTCTCTTTCTTTTTCTGTAGTTGATTCTATAATTTGGATATCTTCTTCTTGTTCTTCTTTTTGTTCTTCTTTTTGTTCTTCTTTTTGTTCTTGGACTTTTACGTTTACTTTTTCTTTTAATTCTATGACTTGCTTAGGTAATTGCTTAGTTTGTTGACCACATTCTTTTTTTCTTTCTCTTTGTGCTGGATTATTATGTGTTTTAAAACAACACGGAAAACATTTATCTGGAAATGCTGGATTTTTTTTCATAAATCCAGGGTAATGTTGTATATATTTATCTTTATCTTGTGAACCGTGCTCTCCTTTATCAAAAAATTCATAAACATATGCATCCTTTGGCACTTTAGTTGCATTTCTTGGAATAATATTACCACATACTTTAGGATCATTAGCTTGTTCAAATGACAATGGTTTATTTGTTTTTAAACACCAATATCGTGGACAAATATAATTATATTGGTTATCTGGATTTGAACCATATTTAAGAATATCTTTACTTTCAAATTTACCATTTTCTTTTTCTATTTCTGTTACTTCATCATCTGTTAGTAATATTGGTTGTTTTCTTGCTGCGGATCCACACGCTCTTGAAAAAGTATTAAATTTTCCATCGATTTGTGATGCAAATAATGTAGGTTCCAAATCTTCCATTTTTTTATAAAATGGTGTTGGATTTGTTAAACTCATACCATCTAAATTAATTATATCTTCATCCGGTTCTTCTTCTATTATGTTAGTTGCTTTAACTTTTTTTGCTACTTTAACTACTTTTTTTGCTACTTTTGCTACTTTTGCTACTTTTGCTACTTTTGCTACTTTTACTACTTTTTTTTCAAGTATTTCTTCGGATTTTCCTGAGTCTGATTCTATTTTTTCATTTTCTTCAAATTTTTTAGGTAATACACGCAGTATATCTTCTTCCTCTTCATTTTCTTTTTCTAATACTATTTGATTTCTTTCAACCGGAACTTGTTCTTTCTCTTGGTTTTGTTCTATGTCTATTTCAATTGGCGATTCAGAGTTACTAGATAGAGATAGATCTGATAATTTATTTCCTATTGAAGATAATACTGATCCAGATAAATTTGAACTGGATTCTTCATCTAATTCTGAAGCAAATAATTTATTATAATTTTTAATAGATTTACTACCACCTAATACTTCTTCATCGCTATCTTCTTCTTCAAATAATTTTGCAAATTTAGAATAATCCTTTTCTTCTGATTCTGTTTCCAAATCTGAATCTGAATCTGAATCATCCATTTCAAATAAAAGTGTATTAATTTTTTTGGGTTCATTAAAATGTATATCTTTTTTTTCTTTTATAGAACATAAATGATCAATAACAGTTAATGGTATTTTTGTAGATTTTTTATCTTGGGTTAATCGTATAAGTGTATCTAAATAAACGGGTATTGTTTTTAAATAATATATATTATTAATACTTTCAACTGTAATGACTATATTTGCATTATATTGATTTAATACTATTGTAGTTTTAAACCCTGGGTTTATTTTTATGTCTATATTTTTTTTAATTCCTCTATTTATTTGAAATTCATCAGATATTTTATTTATTAATGCAATTGCATCATTTTGTTTTAAACTAAAATTTTCAACTAATCCATTTACAAGATCTTCTAAATTTGATTTTTGATTTATTTGTTCAATTATATATGCTTCTTGACTGGTTGTTTTATTAAAATTAGCAACACGTTTAAATCTCATATCAATTCCTTTTTTTATATTACTAGTTTCTACATTAAATGCACTAGATATACATCCTATAATATTATCTATTTTTATTGACGTATCTATTTTTATAACAGTTTGATATGTAAGCAGTTTTATTTCAACGGTTTGATCATATATGCTATTAAATAAATTAATTTTGTATCCACTTTGCTCTAAGTATATTTTTACTTCTTCAATAATACCATTTACTGAATCATTAAATATGTTATCAATATTGTCTATTGAAATACTTTCTTCAAATTCACTACTAATTACAATATTTCCATTATCTTCAAATTCGCAAATAATCGGAAGAGACAAAGTACCAGAATAAAGTATTACTGCAACAGATTTAGTTTTTCCATAACTTTTCCCATATTTTATTATATCCGCTTTTGATAATAATGGAATTTTTCGACCATCTTTACTTATTTTATCTGTAAATAACCGGTAAATTTTCTCTTGTCTAGATGCAGGATTATATTTAATAAATGGATTTTTATTTGTAGAGTGAAGTAATTTAAATATAATATCTAAAGGTATTTTTACATTAAATATTGGATGTATAACTAATTTAATATATTTAATACCACCTGGTTTTATATACTTTAATTCAGCGGTTCTCTCTTTATAAATATCATAAAATAAATCTATTTTTTTAAATAAAGATTCGGTAGCATCATTATCTTTTAAAAATTCATTATCTTCTATTAATTTTTGGGTATTATCTTCAATTTGTGAAAGTGTATTTAGTTTTAATGCAAATAATAATGGGTAATAAATTTTTATAATTTGACTAGATATAGTAGATGCATATGCACTCAATACATTCTTTGCTAAACATAAATATATATTATTATCCAATAGTTTACCACTATTTAATAATAAATTATTACTTAATGCAATGGATATATCATATTTATAACTAGTAATTAATTTATTATCAAATGGATCAGTTGTATAATTACCTATTTCTTGACCAATAGGATGTGCTACTGAATATGATTTACCAGTAATATCTAACTTTAATATATCATCATAATCATATGTTTCTTTATCTACGATTTCATTTTCTATTGGACTTTTAATATTTGATAAATAATTATTCAATGTCATTTTACTAATTTTGTCATCATTACTATATTGCATTAATGTTTTATATGAATCTAATACGGTTTCTTTTAAACAATATAAATATATTTCTTCCATTGCAAATGTTCGCCCATATTCATTTACTATTTTAATATATATTGTTCCTATACTATCATCATAATGTATTTGTTGTTTAGAATAATGAACTGGTATATTATTTTGATCAATATTTTCTAACTCTTTTTTTGTAAATAGTTGGCGTTTATCTACAGGTTCTTCTATTGAACCCGAAAATACTATTATTTTTTTTATTTTTTTATCTATTCCAATTTCATTTATTTTATACATAATATATATTGAGTTATTATTTTTATATAGCATCTAATTTAAACATTAAATATTAAAATAAGGACTATCTGATATTGTTATACCACAATAATTTTCTGGTTTCTTTTCATAATCTACTGGTTCATATATTCCTGCAGCTTTTGCCCCTTCTAATAAAAATTTAAAATTTTGCCAGAATTCTTGTTTATGTCCAATTGATGTAGTCATTATATGCGCCAATTCGTGAATAGCTACAAAGGTCAATGTATTTAAATCTATTAATTTTGTGCTATTCTTTGTTTTATTTAAACAGAATGCTATTTTCTCTCCTTTATTCTCTGAATATGCTGTAAGTTCACTTGTAGGTAATGTTTCTTGTATTGCTTTTGGATTAAACCCTTTTACTAATTTCTGTATTCGTGGATCAGATGAATGATGGTCATCCATGTATTTTACTAAATTAATACAATTAGTTGTGCAAGCTGCTAATAAATCCGCTGCTTCATCTACTGCTACACGATCACGCACACAATAACGATTTCCATCTACTCCTGATATTACGCATTTTAAATTATACATTTCTGAATCCATATATACTTTTATACAGACTGCAACAACTACGCCAATTAATAAATAATAGGCCCAATTACTAAACATATTATATATATATATACTTTTTAGTATAAAAATTGATTTATAATTAGTTAAACATATCATTAGTATTATTATAAGAATGAATACCCTAAACTATATTGGAAGTAAACATACCCTATTTAAAACTATCCTTGGTATATGCCAGCAAAATATTGCTATTACTGATATGTCTGAACTCAGTTTTATGGATTTATTTGCTGGAACTGGAACCGTCGGGTTTAATATGCAAACCCATTTTAAATCGTGTGATGCTAATGATTTAGAAACTTATAGTTATATTATTAATTATGCACTGCTCAAATGTAATTATTCTGAGAAATTATCGGACTTAATTAAGGAATGTCTTGAGTTAGAGGGTCAAGAAGGATTAATTTATCGCAATTATTCAGAAATGGAAACTTGTACTAGAATGTTTTTCACGAATGAGAATGCTAAAAAAACAGATGCAATTCGTCAGTTTATTGAATCGTGTTATAAAGAAACTGGTCGTATAAATATTGCAGAATATTATTTCTTATTAGCATCATTACTAGTATCTATTGATAAAGTTGCTAATACTACTTGTGTTTATGGAGCATATTTAAAAAAATATAAAAAATCATCAATGAAATCTATGGTTTTTATACCTATTCATACCAAAACTGATCTAAATATTAATGCAAATAATGTATATAATAGATTAGCAGAGAGTTTTACTGCAATTGATAGCGATTTTACTGAATATGATGTAATTTATTTAGATCCACCATATAATCAACGTCAGTATTCAGGTAATTATTCACCTTTAAATTATATTGCAAAATATGATGAGGCATTAGTTCTAAAAGGTAAAACTGGTCTTATTGAAAATTATAACAAAAGTAGTTTTTGTAAAAAAGGCAATGTTGTTAGTACATTTACTAATTTAATTGCTGGATTGCGATGTAAGTATTTGATTATTTCATATAATAATGAAGGTCTCATACCAATGGAAGCATTTAAACAAATACTTATGAAAAAAGGGTTTGTTAAATTATATAAAATACAGTATAATAAATTTAAAGCACAACAATCAGTTACAGAACAATATGTTGAAGAATATTTATGGATTATAGATTGTTTAAGAGAGAAAGGGTTTGAAGAAATAGTTGCACCTTTAATTAAATAATTAAATAATTAAATAGCAGTTATATTAAAATATTCGGCAAATTCTGCCAATAATACTTTGAAACACCACCTGAATTTTATACAGTCTCTATGATTATGAACTTGAAATTCTCCCAATGTAATTAATTTTCCATTTTTTTCTATACAAATACAACTACTTTCATTCCACATTTTATTTTTTGTAATATGACTAAATGATAGACTTGATATGGTAGACCATTCAATTTGTTGTTTGACTGTAATAAACTGTACTACATCTGCTTTCTTATTGTAATATATCATTGGGCAATCAAATGTATGTGAAAAATACTCTTTCAATAACTCAAAAATAGTATTTTGAATATACTGTTTAATTAGTTCATTTATTTCTTCAACTGATTTATTAGTAAGATCAACATCCAATTTAAAATATTCACAAAATTTCTTTCTACTCGGTTGCCCAATAACTTGTGGGCAAATTTTGCCATCTTTTTGTGTCGTTTTTGCACTTAAATGTAAATCGGGATTTTCTATTGATGTATAATCATAAGGTGATCCACATTTTGCTGAATGTTTGCACATTGGAAATAATTCTAGTAATTTAACAATTCGGGCTTTCATTTTCACTGTATTTTCTTTATTTACATCTGAAATATATTTATATCCACCATCATATGGAATATCATATAGTAAACATATTGCCATTTCAAACATCTTACCTAGCTGTTCATTTGGCTCCTTATCTTTATCTTTTATTTGTTTTTCTATTGGTTGTTTTAATGGTAGTGGTTCTTCTTTTATTGAAGATTCTATTAATGTATCAGTATCATCATATATCTCATATGATACTGATTTAAAATTTGGCAGAGTTATTGCATTCATTTATTCTTATACATTAGAATACTTAATGTATTTTTAAATCAATTTTATTTTGATGTTAATTTATTATTTTTCCATATTCCTTTTTCTATTGACCCATTTTTAAACTTTTTAGTACCTTGTCCATTTAAATAATTATCTTTAAATGTTCCTTTAAAGACATCGCCATTTTTATATTGCATTTCTCCTTGTCCATTTAATAAAATAACATTTCTACCATTTTCTAATTTTCTTTTAAATGTTCCCATTTGTTTTTTCTGATCTTTATGTTTTAAAAATACTATTTTTCCTTTATCTAAAAAACTTTTTTTATATATTCCTGATTGAATTTGATTCTTTTTATATGTACATTTACCAGGACCATTTAACTGACTATTTTTATATTTTCCTTTACATACTTTAGTTTTTGTTTTTATAGTTCCTTGACCGTTTATTTTATCATTTATAAAATGACCTACATATTGATCTTTATTTGTCCATGTATATTTTCCTTTACCATTCATTTTATGATTTTTATAATTGCCTTGATATACTCCATCATAATTTTTATTTTTTCTTGAATATGTGCACGTATCAGTTCCATTTTTTATGTTACGTTTACACGTCTTTGTCATAGTATAGTATGATATTAAAATTGAATATAAATAGTTGTTGATATATTAGAGTAGTATAATGAAACAATATTTTAATGAACATCCTAAAGCACAATTTTGGTCTAAAAAGAATAGTTTATTGCCTGAAAAAGTTGCGTTAAATTCTCATAAAAAGTTTTTATTTGATTGTAAATGTGGACACGAGTTTGAAAGTAATTTAAATAATATTAATGCTGCTAATAATTGGTGTCCATATTGTAGTAATCCTCCTAAAAAATTATGTGATGATATAAATTGTAAAGATTGTTTTGAAAAATCATTTGCATCACATCCTAAAGCAATATATTGGTCTGATGAAAATGTATTAAAACCTAGACAAGTATTTATTAATGCTGATAGAAAAACATTTATATTTAATTGTGAATGTGGTCATAAAATAAATATGAATGTAAAAGCTATTAATAGAGAAAATCATTGGTGTTCATATTGTTCTCATCAACAACTATGTGAAGATAACAATTGTAATATGTGTTTTAATAATTCATTTGCATCTACAGATAAATCTACTATATGGTCTAGTAAAAATAATTTAGTTTCTAGACAAGTATTTAAAAGTAGTAGTAAAAAATATATTTTTCATTGTAATAGATGTAATCAAGAGTTTACCAAAATTATTAGTGATGTAACTAATGGAGTTGGTTGTCCATATTGTTATAATAAAACAGAACTTAAATTATATCAAAAATTACAATCTATTTACCCATCATTAATTAGACAAGCAAAATTTGAATGGTGTAAAAATATTCATCATTTACCTTTTGATTTTGTTATAGAAGAGAGAAAAATTATTATTGAAGTAGATGGTCCTCAACATTTTAAACAAGTATCTAATTGGTCATCACCCGAAACTACCCATATAAATGATTTAATGAAAATGAAATGTGTTAATGATAATGGGTATAGTATGATTCGTATTTTACAAGATGATATATTCTTTGATAGATATGATTGGTTAAAAGAAATTATTCAAAATATCGAAATAATTTCTATTGATAATAGAGTTCAAAATTTATATATGTGTAAAAAGGATGAATATAAGGATTTTATGCTCTTAAAAATTTAAAATCTATTGCATTCCTCCAGCGCCTAACTCAAGTGGCACACGAAGGAAGTCCGGAGAAATTGTTGAAAGATTCCAGGGCCCAACTGATAGCTGCGGGTTAGGAGGTTCAGATCGGATCTGCAAATTGGCATTACGAAGGGATTGCCCAATAGTATCAATACCAATATGGTAACCAGCCTTCAAAAGATTGATATTTGCTAGATCACCTTTGCCTTGAGGATTGAGTTGAGCCCATTGATTATTGTTATCCTTTGGCAAGAGTTCACTGGGGTTTTGAATATTTGGTTTGGAACAAGATGTTGGAATTCCGCGGGATGGGGTAGAAATTCCATTAACGGATGCATAAACTTCATTATGTCCTAAAGCATCAGATGGACGAACTCCTGTTGGGCCCATTGGCTGACTATTTGGCGAATTTTTATTCTTGTAAGCAGGGTTTGAGTTATTGGACATCATATCCATACTAAAAGTATTTCCTTTATTGGACAAATATCCCATAAAATAATAAATAACAAAGATAGTAAGTATTAACAAAACAATAACTCCAATAGGACTTTCTTTCCACATCTGTTTTAAAGAATTACTCATTATATAAAATTAATGATAAAATATTTTTAAAAATTTAGTTTAATTAAATGTCTAAATCTAAATCTATTGTTTCAGATTCTTCATCTTCGTCAAATTCAGAATCAACGTCACTGTCACTATCACTATCAATCATATAGGTATTTTTAATATTCTTTGCTTCTAAAATAGCATTAATGGCTTCTCTCTTAATCTGCTTTGCTTTTTGTCTTGCTTCTTTATAAATTTTATAATAAACTTCATTTGGTTTTTTTAATGTAATTGTTTCTAAACTATTTAATTTATCATTTATATCAAACTCTTCTAAAGTATTCTCTTCTTGATCTATATTTTTGATTTCATTTTCCTTTTCTTTTTCTCTGTCTTTTTCTCTGTCTTTTTCTCTGTCTTTTTCTCTGTCCTTTTCTGTTTGTTCATTAATATTATTATTTTTAATTTCGTTTTCAATAACCACTTTTTTATATTCTTCTTCATTTACTTCATCATCTAGTGCATTCTTTTTTAATATGATTTCATTTGTTATTTCTGTTGCAAATTCTTTTCCTAATATCTTTCCTAATTCAATTTCTTCAACTTCCTCAAGATTTTCATTTTCCTCAAAATCTTCATTTTTTCCTAATTCTTCTATAAGTTCAGTCTGTATAATAGGAGTAAATGTATCTGTAACTTTATTAGTTAGTTGCTGTTGCTGTTGCTGTTGATGTAGTTGATGCTGTTGTTGATGTAGCGATACAGGTTTATGTTTTTTAATAACACAACTTTCAAATAATTTATCAACTATTAGCACCATCATTTGTTTAATTTCAAATTCTATTTGAAAACTTTTATTAGTAAATTTAATACCTTGTAGTTCAATAATAGAAATAATATTTGTATCTAATTTAATATCTTCTGTAGTCAATAAAGTTTCATTTTCATTATATATTTTTACATTTGGATTATTAGTAAGATTATTTATCTTACCATATACTCTTAATAAATAATATTTACCAGATCTATATGTTTTTAAAGATGCAGTAAATGCAGACTCAATATCATTTAATTCTAATTTATCTTTAAACCAAGATTCCGAATTTTCATAAATTAATTTATGACAAGTAGTTTCTAAATTTTCAATCCAATGAATAAAATGGCTATCACTATTATCAAACATTAATTCAGTATATATTTTTTTACCGTGTTTAATAAACCCTTGTTTAGTCAAACATTTTGGAGTTTCAATATAAAATGGTTGTGCATTATATAAAAATTTTGTAAAATAAGCACCTCCATTTATTCCAATAGGTTGTGCTAAAGATAATTTAGAAAAATCAAAATGATTATTTGGTTCTAATATATTTTCCATTATTACATTTTCGTAGAAAAATTTAATTTAATTAAACACGCATATTTATTATGAAAATAGTAGAACAGTTTCTGGATATTTTAAAGAGAGATGATATTAAACAAGAAATCAGGAAAATTTCTACTAATATAATTAGTATTGTATTGTATGAAATTAATCCATATATTTACATAATTATTATGTTTGGACTATTATTATTCATATTAAATTTAGCAATATTAATATTACTTTTGCGTATTAATATATTTTATCTTAAGTAACTATATAAATGTCAGGAAGAACAAGAAGTCAAAATAGAAGTAGAGGCAGAAATAGAAATAGAAGTAGAAGTAGAGGAATGATGGGAGGATCACACGCTGCCGCAAATGTTACAAATGCTGGATCTGGTGGAGGAGCTGCTGATTGGGTTATTAAAAATTTTGGTTTAGGTGATACTCAATGGAATAATACATTCGGACCACAAAGTTTAGGTGTAAATACTGGTAACTTATTACCTACTGTTACTGGAGCACCTGCAGTTTTATCAGGAATGACCCCACAAGGAACAAATTCACCCAGTCAATTACTTAAAATGTCTGGAGGAAGAAGACGAAGAATGAAGAGAACAAAAGGAGGTATGGGTATGTTAACCACTGCGGCAGTGCCATTAACTCTTTTAGCATTACAACAAACTTATGGAACTCGCAGAAATGGTAGCAGTAGAAGAGGCAGTCGCAGAAGAGGCAGTAGAAGAAGAGGCAGTAGAAGAAGATAAAAAATTATTAATATTATCTAAATATTTATTTACTAAACTCGTATTATCTACAGCATTATGATGTTGATGAATATTGTCTTCTTTATTTCTAAACGCATTTACATCATCACGCGGTAATTTAAGTTTTCTATTAATATATGTTTCTTCAGATTGATATAAATAATGTGCAATATAAGCATTTGATTTAGTATATTCAATTGACAATTCATTAAATTCTGGATAATGTCGATCCATTATATTATATTGCATAGATACTCTACGATCTGGATTTTTAATATGAAAAAAATGAGGGTTTGTTATATTAGTTACTTGACTAGGTCTTACAAAAGATTTTACATGTTTATTTAATAATAAATCAGATTTAGTATAATTTTCAATAATAGTTCCACTAGGATTTTGTTTATGATTATTTGATCCAAACATTAACCAATTAATTGCCAAAGAATCCGCATTTTTAAAAATAGTAAGCATATGTTTCACATTTTGAAATGCATTTAAAACAAGAAATTCGTCCGCATCTAAATATAGTAACCAATCTATATTTAGTTGTTTAGCAATATGAACTGATTGTTTCATTAATGGATTTTTTACTGGATTTGGCCATTCACACCGAACGATAGATACTCGTTTGTCAAAATGAATAAATTCTTTTTGTAACGAAATTTGCGATTTATGATCAAATATGCAAATATAATCAAATCCTAAAAGTAAATGATGAGCACACCATTCTTTCATATTTTTTTCATCACGAACATTTGTAAATAACATTGTTTTAATTGGCCCCGATCTATTAACACGGACATCTTTATATGTTTTTTTAAGTATCATTATTTTAAATAATATTAAAAATAATGATTCTAAACTACTATAGGAAGATTAACTTTTTTAGATTTTCTTTTTTTATATTTTCTACGTTTCCTTGTTTTACCACCAATTGGTTGACCAAATTGTGGAGGAGCAGTTGGTTGATTTATAGGTTCTTCTCCTATAGATGGGGTTATTTTTAAATCAGGATCATTTGATTCGTTAAATGGATTTTCTATATTTACTTTTTCATTTAATTCATTATTAATTTGTGGTATTTCTGCTACTATAGGATTTGCAGGAATAGGATTTGCCGGAATAGGTGCAGGTGGAATAGGTGCAGGTGGTTGAGTTACAGCATCAGTGCTACTAAATATATCAAATACTGATGATTCCTTTTCTTCTTTAACTGGAGTTGAAGTAGTTGCAGAAGTATCTTCCTCTATAGGAGCAGGAATAGGATCTGGAATAGGAGCAGGAATAGGATCTGGAATAGGAGCAGGAATAGGAGCAGGTGCAGCAGTTCCAAACATATTTCCTATATTTCCAAATATACCTCCATTACCTCCATTATCTTCAGGAGTAGGAGTAGGAGCAGAAGAGCTAGGTTCAGGTTTAGTAGATAAATCTGTTACTTTTTTATCTACTTCATCCATTTTATTTTCCATTTTAGTCATTGCATCTTGTATACTAGTTAATTTAGATTCAATCTCTGTTGTAGCAAATGGATTTGGCATATTAGGCATTTCTGGCATCTTTGGCATTTCTATTGAAATAGGAGTGCTAGATTTAAAAAAATAATTATATATTATAAAAGGAGATGCAATAATTATAGATGCAATTGCAATACTAACATACACATTTGGGTATTTTTTTTTATCTTCATTATCAGTTGTATCAGTATTTTCTTTATCTTGCTCAGTATTTTCACTCATAATATAATATTATATTAAATTAATGAGTTTTGAACAAGAAATAGATGAATGGATAAATTTAGATAATGAAATAAAAAGAGTATCTGAACATATAACTAAATTAAAAGAGAGAAAATCTAACTTACAACATAAAATTATATCATATGCTAAACAAACAAAAACTGAAAAAATAAAATATGTTGTAACAAATTCTTTTCAACCTTTAACTTTTACATATATAAATAAGTGTTTGGAAGAAATCATTAAAAATAAAGATCAAGTAAAACAAATTATAAATTATATTAAACAAAAAAGAGAGATTAAAGTTATTGAAGATATAAAGAGAATTTATAATAAATAAATATTATATGACAGACTTTTATGGTGGTAGTGAATTAACATATGAATATTCTGGTGGTTCTATAATGGCTGGTGGATATAAGATAGAATCTACCAGTATGATGCGCAATTTTGAAGGAGGAGGTAAAAATGGTAAAAATAATAATGATAATAAAGATAATAAAGATAATGACAATTATATTATTCCTATTGGCTTAATTAATTTTAATATTAAAAATAAACATACTTTTAATATATTAAATAGTAGTGATATTTTATCGCATGATTTATATGATAATTTATTAAATTTAATAAATATAGATCCTAAACCATTGCATAATATTAGTAAAAAAAATAGGTCATCAAGTAAATCAACCAGTCAAAAAAATCGTAACTAATTACTGATTCCAACTAGAATGATTAAATGGTGATACTAATATTTGATCTAGTTTTTCTTTCCAATAATCTACTTGATTTTCTAAATATAGTTCTTCATTCGTTTTTGGATATAATGTACTTGCTTGCATTAAAACTTCCTCTTCTTCTGTCATTTTGGGTTTTTTACCATAACAATTTACACCAAATTTAACATTTGGATTTGCAATATATCCTCCATTTATTCCAGAACGTCCACAGTCATTTTCGTGACCTTTTACTTGTTGTAATTTATCATATGTGCTTTTTTGTGTTGGGAATAATGCTAATTGTTTATCTGACCAACCATAATTGCACCATTCTGCTCCTTTATTATATGCTTTTTCGACTTCATCATTTGTTGCTAAACGCGAATTATATGCTTGACATAATGATTTTGCATCATTATAATTATAATAATTGCCTGGTATATTAAATACTTGAGTTGATCCAGTAGTTGAAGCAGGTGTAGCCGGAGTAGGAGGTGCTTCTTTTACAGTTTGTTCTACTTTTATATCTAATAATGGTTTATTACTAAATACATCTTTTAATGATGCAACTATATCTATACCAAAAAAGTATTTAAACAAATTAATAAATACTAGCAAAATTAAAATTGCCACTATAATTGCAATCATTAAACTTGAGCTTACAGATGATGACGAATTTGATGTATCTGAAGTAGTAACTGGATTCGAAGATGATTTATCCCCTAAAGAAAGAAATAAAATTATATACACTACTATGACCACAATTAATACAATAAATACGGCTGGATTTTGTGTAAATCCATTAATATAATCATACATATTTTCATTATCTATTGTTGAACTTGTATTTACTTCCATATTATATAATTGTAGAACTATTTTTTCTATAAAATAAACAATATGCCTTTGGACTTATTAAATATCCTGGATTAACTACTTCTACTACACTTGTATCATTAAAATGATACCATTTACCATTTGCATTTTTAACAAATGAAGTATAATGTCCGCCTGATACAGATCCACTGTGATTACATATTCCATATAAATCATAAATATAACTTTCTCTCTTATATCCAATTACATATTTAGATAAATCTAAATTCTCTAAAGGAAATGTAATTAACATTTGATTTTTATTATTTTTATTATTAAAACGTTTTAAATCAATTATAAGAATTTCTGGTAAACTCCAATAAATGATTGTTTTATATACTGATTGTTTTTCATTTGTTGCTTCATTAAACCAAGCATTATCTCCTTCTAGTTTCTCTCCTTCAACATAAAGATCAAAACAATCTAAGAGAGAAGGATTTTTATTATCTTGTGGTATTGATAAATTTATAATGCAAAAGGGTTCTGGTGAGCTGCTTAGAACTTCTCCTGATTCATCCGTTAATTCATCTATTGAAATAATTTGAGATACATGAATTCCATAAAACATTTGCCAAATTTCTGAGTATTCTTTTGAAAACATTTTTTTTGTCATTTCAAAACATTGCACTGCTATTTTATCTGTATCTGATTTAATTATACCATCTATTGTCATATCTACGTGTCTTGATAAACTATTATGAAAACAATCTATCATAAATAATAGAAATTCTGGCAGATCATTTTGTGCAAATCCTGTAAACAATTCTAGTTTTTTAATACTAGCAATTTTTTGAATAGTATTGACAAATTTACCAGGACTTATAATGCAATTTTCTTGCCATAACATTTGTCTAAGATTATCCCATTCTATTAATAAAACAGAATCCGCTTTTTTATTTAATCGCTTCTTATATGTTTGCAAATTTAAAAAATCATTTAATTCATAGGTATGTGATAATATTTGCAATAATGAATTAATATAACAAGTATTACCAATATTGGCCAAACCTGATAACCCTTTGTCTTTATAATTCATGAATAATATATAGTCTTCATGAATTATGTTTAACTAGATTCTTTTATTGATTAGTATCTTTTATTCTTTTTCAAAAGTATTTTGGCAAAAGTTGAAAACATTGATTTATAAAACAAGTTTTCTTTTATTATTTTACTTTTGAAAAAATAAAGGAGTGCGCTACTTATTTTAAACGGTTAACATTAACATTCACCGGTTATTCAACCCATTATTTTTTAAAAGCATAATTGATAAGAATATATTATTTGTATTATTTTAATGGTTGAACACACTTCACATTTAACACGTAGATAAATAAATGTTATTATAATTAACAATTTATTATTATAACTGATATCACTAAATTATATTATTAAATTGTTAGTTAAAATTATTAAAAAATCATATATTTATTTAACAAAAATTAACATTACTATTATCATTCATTTGACTCAAAATAGACATTTATTAGACAACCTATATAAATACAATTTAGTATATCTATTATAATGGTTCAATATACGTGTGCAAAATGTGCTAAACTTTTTAATCATAAAGGAAAATACGAAAAACATTTAACTAGAAAAAACCCGTGTTTTTATCCTATCATTAATCCTATTGTTCATATTACTCCTACTATACCTACTATTATGGATGATAAACAATGTTGTGCATGTTTTAAACTATTTGTAAATAAAAGCAGTAGAGTACATCATGAAAAAATTAGTAAATGTTTTTATAAAAAAATAATTGAAGATGAAATAAAAGAAATAAAAGAATTAGAAAATAATAAAAATAATGATATACCTAATGAATTAAAAGAGATCAAAGAAAAAAACTGCAAATTAGAAGAGAAATTGGTAAAACTAGAATTAATGTTTAAAAAAGTAATTACTCCTACTCCTATTATTAAACCAAAACATAATTTGGAATCAAATATAAATTATCCTATTAATAATCAACTTATAAATTTAATTATTGATAAAACAAATACTATAGGTGAACTTAAAGATATAATTAATAATAAGGAAATAAGTAATGAAATAACTACACTATTTAATAATACATTACCTACATTAAATATAAATGAAGTTATAATTGTTTCTAGAAATGAAGATAATTATATAAATGCAAATCAATTATGCCAAGCAGGTAATAAAAAGTTTAATGATTGGTTCCATTTAGATTCTACAAAACATTTAATTTCAACATTAGAAAATGATTTGGGAAATTTTAATGATGGAATTTCTACATCATATGTAATTGATAAAGGAAATAATAATGAAGGTTCCTGGATACATCCTGATTTAGCTATTCAATTAGCTCAATGGATATCGCCTATTTTTGCATTACATGTTAGTAAATGGTTAAGAACTTTATGTAGTAATGAAGCAGTATCAATAAATATTAAATTATTAGAAGATCATCAAAATGAAATTAATTTAAAAGATCAAAAAATAAAATTATTAGAAGATACATATGTTAAAAAACAACATAGAAAAGATTATCCTGAAAAAAATGTAATTTATATGCTAACAACTGAAGACAATAAAAATAAACGAATTTATATAATTGGAAAAGCAAAAGATTTAAAAAATCGTTTAAGTACATATAATAAAACTACTGAACATGAAGTAGTTTATTATAAAGAATGTAAAAGTGAAGAAGATATGAATATAATTGAAGGGATGGTATTAAATAAATTAAAAGAATATAAAGAACAAGCTAATAGAGATAGATTTGTATTACCTATAGAAAATGATATTATTTTTTTTATAAATATAATTAATGTATGTATTAATTTTTATAATTAATATTATTTTTACACTTTTTAACATTTAAAATGCCGATTATTTAATTAATAATTTTTGTATTTCTGTTGTTGCTACATTATCCCTAGTTCTTGTAATATTTCTTTTTATTTCATGACATTTATTTTTACATAATTTATACTGACATATATCGGTTGTATCATTTTGCCAACCAAAACAATTACAATATTGACAACAAATTAACACATTATTTTTATTATGTGGTGATTTATTATCAATTCTATCAAGTGTAAATTGATATAAACAATTTGGTTGCCATTCTTCTGTTATTACATTATCACCACATACATAACATTTGTATTCTTGTTTAAATAATAATTTTTTAACATCATTTACAGTAACATAATCACTTGTAATATTTCTTCCTTTTGCGGTATCTTGTCTTTTATAAGCATTAATTTTATGTAAAATTATGCCATCTTCATCTTCTAATGAATTTTCAATAATTTGTGTTTTTGATTGATTATAATGATATGGTGGTTGAATTTGATAATAAATAAATGGTTCTTCCTTTTCATTTTCTTCTGTAATAAACGTATTTCCTATTTTTATTTGTTTTTCACTAAACTCTTTATAATAATCGCTTTTATTTATAGAATATTTTATATGAATTAAATCATCTAGTTTATTTTTAAGAAAACATCTGTATATTTCTTTATAATGAACATCCATTAAATATAATCCTTTAAATAATCCTAAAAACATAGAAAGTGTATCCTCTCTATTTTCTTTCATTAATATACTCCAATTTCCATACCCAAATAAATCAAATATTATTGATGGGTGTAATTCTCCATTGTGTTCAAAATAATCATATAATGCTTTTGGCGAAGTCATTTTAACAATATTATTATTTAAAAATAATAATATTTAAATCAATTTTATTAATAATCGGCGTTTGAAATATAAAAAGTGTAAAAGTCCAAAATGAAAAAGTTGAAAACATTGATTTATAAAACAAGTTTTCTTTTATTATTTTACTTTTGAAAAAATAAAGGAGTGCGCTACTTATTTTAAACGGTTAACATTAACAATCAACCTCTTAATGATATGTAAATTACTGACTGCATAACTGCTTTATATAACACATATATATTATAGCGGTGTAAATAAGTCTTAATAAGTTAACATTACTTAAAAAGAATATAATAGTATATATATATGGTAAATTATACTTGTGAAAGATGTAATAAAACTTTTAATCATAAAAGTAATTATGACCAACATTTAAATAGGTTAAATCCTTGCACAAAAATTAACAATACTTTAGAAATAATTAACAATCCACCAGTTTTCTGCAAACATTGCTCTAAACCTTTTGTAAATAAGTATTCAAAACAACGACACGAAGCAACAGTATGTTTTGAAAAAATAAAGGAACAAAAAATAGATGAACCACTTGATATCCACGATGAATTAAAAGAGATCAAAGAAAAGAACCGCAAATTAGAAGAGAAATTGGCAGAGCTAGAGCTGATGCTTAAAAAGGGAATCAACCCGATAGTGGCTCAAACAACCAATAATACAAATATGAATAATAATAATAATATTTTAACACATACAAACAGTCATAATGTACAGAATATAGTAGTGAATATGTATGGAAAAGAAAATTTAACACATATTACAGACCCAAAATTGATTTATATAATGGATCGCGGATTTATGAGCGTATCTGCATACATTTTACTAAAATACTTTAGCGATAAAATGCCTGAAAATAGTAATGTATATAGTTCTGACATAAAGAGCAAATATATTATGGTTTATGATGGTAAAAGATGGAATATTAAAGATAAAGCAGATGTAATTGAGCATATGTATAGTGTAAATTGTGAAGAATTGCAAGATAAATTCTATGAGTTTAAAGAAGCTGATAGAATACCAATGAAAGTGATGGAACGATTTGCTAAGTTTATTAATGCATATGAAGAAGATCATATTAAAAAGGAAATTAAAGAAGATATAAAAAAAATATTATTCAATGAAAGAGAGAAATCATTGAAAAATAAGAGGATAAAAGCAGCAATTCCTACAGCGGTCGGCATACCAATGAGTTAGTTAGAAGGATTTAATTAGGGTATTTCCTAATTCCCTCCGTATTTTTTTAAAAGACTTTCTGGAATTAAATCGCCTTTTAATTTCTCTATTTTTTTATAGCATTTATTAATAGTGACTTCACTAATTTCACTAATATTTTTCACATCCTTTTTAGATACATTTAATTTGCATAATTGAATAATAAAGTAAACAACTCCAGCAGCAATTGATTGTGGGGTATTTTCAGGAATCATTCCATTTTTTTCTATTTTAATTGCAATAAACTGACATAATTTTGTGAGCTCCGCATTAATATTGAGCTTACTACAATAACGTTCAATAAAAGCTTCTGGTTTAATTTTACAGTATGCTGTTTTCTCTGTATTATGCAAATCTTTCTCAATATCATTAATAATTAATACCGCATTTTTACAACCTTTTGTAGCAGCAGTAACATCTAAATGAAAGATAGTTGCAATTTCTTTTGCAGTTCGCGGATAATTATGTATTTTACACGCAATATAAATAGATGCAGCTAATATTCCATCACGATTATCACCACGAAATGTCATTTCATATTCACTGACTTTTTTATGATATCGAACTGCATCATCAATAATCATTTTTGGAATACCTGCAACTAAGGACATTGATGTAATTCTTTGAAAATCATCATATTGAGATTTTTCTTTATATGGCATAGATTGCCATTCAGTATAACGTCTTATTTTTCGCATTTCATAAGATGTTTTACCTGCACAAATTATTTTACAACCAAATGATGATTCTTGTAAAAGAGGATTTATCGGCATACCACATCTAGTTGGATCACTGTTTTGATTATCATCTGCACCATAAAATCGCCATTCAGCAGATTGATCAACAATATCTTTATAAATAATAGCACATCGATTATTTGTGCATGTTAAAAATCCTTCGTCAGAGAATGCTAAACTAGATTCACATTGATCGCATTTTTCTCTATTACCACTAGCTCTATACATACATTCTAATGGATCATTTGTTTTCCCTAATTCTTTTCCTAATTCTTTATCAAATATATTCCATAATTCTACTTTATTAATGGGTTCCTTACGTTTTTTACTTTGTTCTTTATTCATACTTAATTATACTTTCATAAAAATATTAGGATTTTAATTCAATTTTATTTTATAATAATATACAAATGGGAAATAATGTTTCATCACAACATAATAATAAATTAGATTACATTGCTACAAATTATATATTATCAATGAATTTCCAAAGTTTAAGAAAAATGCACGATAAAGCATATTGCAATAAGTTAACTGGTCTAACTAGTACTATATTAGCTCAGTATTTTAAACATAAAGATATTCATACTTTACTAAATAGAGTTAAATATGGAGAGGATAATAAAGATAAAGATAAAGATATTACAGCAGAAGACAATACACAAATATGTAATGCTATATCTATTTTTTATGTTAAAATTGCACATATTTTTGCAGCAATAATGATGGCCTTAAATCCAAAATATGTATTTACTGATAAAAATGGTAAACAAATAATTATAGATATACATGATAAACATAAAATACCAAGAGGTATAAAACCAGAAATACAAAATATCGGATTATGTAATAATTTACTAAATATTTTAACTATTAAAGATTTTACAGATAAACCAAAATTTTGTTCTAGAAATAAACAAGGAGAAACATTAACAGAAATGCCTGAATTTATGGAGTTATATTATGATTCTGAATACAATTCTATAACTGGCAATTTTGAAGGAATGTCTGCAAAAATGAAAAATTTGTTTGAAAAAGATTTGCAAAGTTTTTATTATCATTTTAGCGGAAATCTTATTATGCCAAATGCAGTAAAAAAATTTAGTGATATTAAATTAAAACAGTATGATAATTTAAATTTATGTAAAAACCCTAAAATAGAACCAGTTCATTATAGAAATAAATTATTTACTAAATATGCTGCAAATTTAAAAGAAATGATGATTTTTGTAAATACCAAACAAACTGCTTTATTAAATATTTTAGATAGTTTATTTATGACTACTGATGGAGATATACGAATTAATTCAAAAATAACTGAGCATAATATTCAAAATATTATTGATGATACAAGAAATAATATTCTTGAACTCTATTTAAAGTGTGAAGATGATTTTACAGAAAATATTAAATTACACGAAGCTATCATTGAATCGTTAATTATTTTAACTACTGAAGGACAAATTATTAATTTAAATGAATTGCTTAAAAAGAATACCGAAAAAACAGGATCTTCTGATGAATCTACATCTTAATACATCTTAATACATCTTAATACCTCTTAAATAAATTATTATACAATACAATAATTTATTCTTTATTCTTTAACTAATTTAATATTGGGCTAATCCCATAGCTTGGGCTAATGATCGTCCTCTTGATCTTTGTTGTCCTCTTGATCTTTGTCTTGATCTTTGTCTTGATCTTTGTTGTCCTCTTGATCTTTGTCTTGATCTTTGTCTTGATCTTTGTTGTCCTCTGGATCTTGTTCTCCCTCTAGTTCTCATTCTTGACGCCATTATATATATAACTTACAAAATATTTATTTTCCTAAATAATTTATTTATTTACGGGATTGTTGTAAAGAATGTTGCAATTGTCGTTGTCTTTTAACAGCTACATTTAAAGAATGTTGTAATGATCTTTTATGGGTCATTGCCTTTCCTAATGAACGCTTGATTTGTCTTGTTCTCTTGTTTCCCATTGATCTTTTGTGTGCTCTTGTTCTTCTTGCCATTATATATAATACAAATAAAAAAGTTTTTCTTAAATTAAAATTCCTAAATTAAACTTACTTTATTTACCCATTTTATTTACCCATTTTATTTACCCATTTTATTTACCAAATTGTACTTGTGGAAGGCCAATACATGTCATCTCCCTTTTTAATATTATAAATACTCCTAAACAATTCTAAACGAGATAATGGAACATTCACTCTATATTTATCTAAAGGATGTGGATTTACTTTTAATTGTGATTTTATCGCATTTTTATACACGTGTTGTTTATTTGATATTGCTACATATACAAAGAATGCTTGAAAAGATAAATCTTTAATAGGAATCACATCATCATTTTTATCTTGAAAATCTTTCAAATATTCTTCACATATTGCTAAACCAGAAATGTCTGCCATATTTTCACCAATAGCTATAGATGCATCAAAAATAATCCCATCTCTCTTTGCACATACTTCATATTGTTTAGTAATATCATCTTGTATTTTCTTAATCTTTGCTTGATCTGTTGGAGATGCCCAATTTACTAAATTACCTTTATAATCATATTTTGATCCAAAATCATCTAAAGAATGTGACATTTCGTGTGCTAAAGTAAATCCAATACGCGCTAAATTATATTCAATCCCTCTCTCTTCTAAATCAATAAATGGTTTTTGCAAATATGCTAAAGGAATATAGATAGAATTTTCTGTAGGTGTATAAAATGCATTTACAATATACGGTTGTTTTCCAATAAGTTTTAAATTTTTCCAATCTATATATGGTATATCAATTACATCCCGACCTTCTAAATTTAAAAACTTTTGTGTTTTCCATTGCGTAATTTTCAACATATTTCCCCAAGCATCATTAGCGGAGTAATTTAATAAAGGATCATAACGCATTTTATCTGGATAACCAATTATTAAATTAAGATTATTTAATTTTAATAATGCTTGTTTTTTAGAATAAGCATCAAACCAAGAATGACGAGTTATTCTTCTTTTAAATACATCAATTAAATCTTGACCCATACTTTTAGTATAATCAATTGCTGCTGGATTTTTATTCTTTGCAATATATTCTTCAGATAATAAAGTATTAAATGTAAAAGAGAGACCAATTACGGCAACTACTTCTGGTGGATATGGCACTTGCATACCTGATAATAATTTGTCATTAAATTCATAATAGACTAATCTCCATTGTTTATGAAAACGAATAATTTGTCTTAAAAAAATATAATACCAATAACTCTTCCATTTTTTAGAAGACCATTCCTCATTTAATTTTTTCATCATACAAGATAAGTAATTCAAACTAGAACAAATATAAAAATCGGGCACTTGTTTATATCCTAAACATTTACAAAATTGTGTCCAATCAAATCCATATTTTTTCAATGAGTCTTCTGGTTTAACTATATTATAGAAATCAAATGAATCATTTTTAATTTGAGTGCAATCCATTGCTGCCAATATTTCTACTTCTACTTGAAATACATCCGCTGCATTTAATTCGTGATTTTTTCCAAGGGTTAATTCAAATACTTTGTTAATATATGCCAAATATTCTTGTTTAATATGTTTTCTAAATGTAATGTATTCTTGCGGATGTCCTTTAATATCATCAGAATATAAATTATAATCATATAATGTTAATTGTGGATTTGAAATAATATTTCTAAATGTATTTCCTTTTTTCTCATCAGGCATTACTGCCCATACAATTGGACTACCCCAACTAATAATTTCATTTTTATTAATTAATGCTAAGTAATCCCATAAATTATTTGCTTTTATTTGCTGATTATATATTTCACCAAATGCTATAATATGTTGTTTAATTGGTGCTTCATTTAAATTTAAAAAAGAATGAAATACACTACTTATTTCAGTTGCTTTATCAGATTTATTTTTTTTAATATAATCCTTAACTAAAATTATTAATTCTTGATATACTTTATCTTGTACTTCTCTAAATTCATCTATTTGTGAATAATATTTTTTTACAGTTTTATTTTCTTGTTTTTGCATCATATCTAACCAAATAAAATTAATATATGTATAATAATCACTTTGAGGTGTAATTTTAGATGGTGAAAAAGATGCTTTAATTGTATTTACCAATGCAGTATCAACCGCTGTATTTGATTTTTGGGGAATATATAAAGCAGATTTTTCGTGATCCCTTTCAAAACTTTTATATGATGTAGTGCATTGTTTGTTCTTTCTAGTTGTTTTAGATCTAGATTTATTCCTAGATTTATTCTTCATATATATTAGCTAAGTTTATTATCTAATTTATGTAATAAATCATCATTATAAATAAGATTACCTTGCGGTTTATATGCATTAATTGGAGTAAATACTTTTCCTGATTTGTTTGTATTTGCTGAAGCAGCTAAATTAGTATGTGTTATACCATTAAATATATTATCTAAAGATTTTGGTTCACCCTCATCTTTTTTATTTCCAAATTCATCAACTATTACACCAGTTTTATTTTTTAATTCTGTTCTGACATATGAAGGTACCCAATGATTCCATAAAATAAATAATGTATTTGGATGTATATACCGAACATTAAATTGATTCTCTCTTAATTTGCCAATTAAATATGCAATACACGCAGGTTGATCGTATTTTGGAACACCAATAATCATTTCAGGAACTACATACCAACAATATTGTTCATCCTTTTTTTGTTTGGAAGTTGTTTTAATTCTAACATGGATACGATTTAATAATTTATTAAATAATTCTAATGTATTTAAATCATATTTTTGTTTTTTATCAAATAATTCATCTATATTTATTTTTTCAGAAAAATCGGCAAAATTTTCTAATGTAAAAATACTTGACATTTAAAAGAATGTTAGAAAATAATATATTAAATATAATGTGATAGTTTAAATAAATAATGACTATTAAACACTTAGTTATTTCTGGAGGAGGTCCTAGCGGTATAAAATCATTAGGCATATTAAAAGAATTATGGGATCAATCTTTTTGGAATATAAAAGATATTAAAACTATTTATTCTACTTCTGCTGGGTCTTTAATATCTCTTTTATTAATTTTAGAGACGGATATAAATACAATAACAAATTATATTTTAAATCGTCCTTGGCACGAAGCATACCCTTTAGATATATCTCAAATTTTTGATATGTATAAAAATAAAGGAGTTTATGGTAATAATATTACAGAGATATTTTTTAAACCATTTTTAGATTCTAAAGATTTACCATTAACAATTACAATGCAAGAATTATTTGAATATTCTGGTATAGAATTACATATTTTTTCATTAGAAATAAATGATTTTAAAATTTGTGATATTTCACATAAAACCTTTCCAAATTTGCCAGTATTAACTGCGATTCATATGTCTATTGCTATACCTATTGTAATTGCTCCAGTATGTTTAGAAAATAAATGTTATATAGATGGCGGAATAATTAGTAATTATCCTTTACAATATTGTTTAGATCAAGACCCTAAACCTGATATAACTGAAATATTAGGTTTAAGAAATCACACACATAATGAATTTAGTAATATTAATACAGAATCAACTATATTAGATTTTTTAATCCATTTTACTAATAAAATATTATATCAAGTAGATACTGAATTAATACAAATTGTTATTTCTAATGAAGTTATTTATAATTCGGATTATTTAACATTACAAACATTATCTAATGCATTATATTCTTCTAATATTAGAATAGAATTATTTAATGAAGGATTACAATTAGGCAAACAATTTTTAGAAAATAAAAAAATATCTTAAACAGCTTGTTCTAAAAATTGTTTTAAATGTTGTTCAGTAGGTTTTGCTTCAAAATCTATAACTTTACCATCTTTTAATAATTTAATAGTAGGGTATCCTTCTATATTATATTGTTTAATAAGACTAGTAACTTCAGCAGTTTCTGAAGTGCAATTAATATCTGTAAAAATAACTTTTCTACCGTTAACGGATTTAGTTGATTCGGCAGTTTTATTCCATTCTGGTCTAGCAACTTTACAATGAGGACACCAATCCACGCTAAATAACATAATTTCTACTGGGGTTCCTTCTGACCCAGATGATCCATTTTCTTGTTCAGAACTACCAGAATTAGGTTTATATGAATTAGTAAATGGTTCAAAAATATTAGGTCTAAATACATATAATGCTGCTATAATTAATGCAGTTATTGCGCATATAGTAATAACAATTGCATTTTTATTTTCTGATGCAACTTTAATAAAATCAATTTTAAAATCCATTATACTATTTACATATAAAATAGTATATTTGTTTAAACGAAATAACAAAATAAAGAAAATAAAGTATATTTAATATAATGATATTTAGAAAATCAGACGGAACTTTAATAGAAATAAATTTATATGATTTTAAAAATGATTATTTATATTATACTAAAATAATGTCTATCTTAAATTCTAAATAATTTCTGTTTATTTATTATGAAGACCCAAACTCGTAAAAATAAAAATAAGAGTAAGGCGCAAACAAAAATGCATAAATCAAAAAATAAAACAAAATCCAAATTTTTAGTATATTCAGAAAATGATTATAATAGTGGTGATGGTATGCTTACTACAGTTTGGGGACCTAGTATGTGGCATTATTTACATATTATGAGTTTTAATTATCCTATTAATCCTACTAAAGCGGATAAAAAACATTATCGTGATTTTATTATTAACTTGCAATATGTATTACCGTGTAAATATTGCAGGCAAAATTTAACAAATAATTTTAAAAAATTGCCTCTTACTATGAAGTCAATGAGTAGTCGCGATTCATTTTCTAGATATGTTTATGAATTGCACGAACATATTAATGATATGTTAAAAAAACCATCTAATTTAACGTTTGAAGAAGTAAGAGACCGATATGAACATTTTAGAAGTAGATGCACTGATCCTCCAAAAGTATTTGAGTTAAATGTTACTAAATTAAGTAAAGAAATAGATAAAACTCAAGATAAAACTCAAGATAAAACTCAAGATAAAACTCAAGAAAAAACTCAAGATAAAACTCAAGATAAAACTCAGGAAAAAGGTTGCACAGAACCTTTATACGGCAAAAAATCTAAATGTATTATTAAAATAGTTCCACAAGAAGAAAAAGGTGCGTCGTTTCAAATGGATAAAAAATGTATTAAATTTAAACCAAATAAAACCAAACAATAATATTTTCTTTATAATGTGTATAATGGATTCTCAGTTTTCTACATTTAGAAGTGAAGGGACTTTAGGTAAAAGTTACTGTGTTTACTTTAATCTTATTTCTTTAATTGGTCTGTTTTTTATGATCTTTATTATGCTAACTGCAGTATATGAGTTAATGACAAAAGGTACTAAATCAAGTCAATATTATTTAGGAATATTTATTGCATGGCTCACATATTTCTTTATTTATTTCCAAAATAAATTACTTTATGATATGTGTAAAGGTTCTTTGCAATAAACTAACTAACTAATAAATAACTAATTCATTTATAAATTAAATATATTATATTGTATTTAATTTATTATACTTATTACATTCCATAAGTTGAATATGCTGTATTCATAACTGGACTTGGTAAAAAAGAATCATCTATTGTTTTATAATTTGGGACTTTTTTACAATCAAACGCGGGTTTTGGACAACGAGCACAAGCTGGACAAGGTTGACATTTTTCACCATTAGAACTAGAATTTATATTTACAGTTTTATTAGTAGTTCCACATCCTGGACAAACTGGACAAACTGGTGGAACAATTTGTGATTTAAGCATATATAAATCTTCATCTCCTTCAGGAATATTTGATCTAGATACTCCTTGTGGTTCTGAAGAAGCATAATTATAACCGCTATTGTATGCTGCAGATCCAGTGCTAGCTGTATATGGTGTATCTGTAGTATATACTGTAGCATTTGGACCACTATATGCTGTTCCAGAGGATCCAGTTGTAGCAGTATATGTATTTGTATTATTATTATACATTTCAGAATCAGAACTTACAGTAGGACCAGTTGTTGTATAAATGACAACTTGTCCATCAGGATATGTAACTTTAGCAAGATAATTATTATTATTACTATTTTTATATATAACCGCAGTTCCTCCATTTGTTCCAGTAAAAGTATATTTAGTTAATGATGCTTGATCAGTCGCTGCAGTAGAATTATAATATATTGTTCCAGATACTGGATCGGTTACTGTAATATAATAAACGCCATTAGCATAAACTACTCTTAATGTTTTCCCATTTGCATAATAAGTAGTTGGATAATTTATTCCTGAACCATGACTATAATCAGCACTACCATCTCTTGGAATTACATATATTGATTTATTTGGATCAGGATCACTTGTGACAACAACACTAGTGGTTGTATATATATCATTTGGTTTGGGTGTAGTTTGTTCACTAGGATTAGTAGGATCAGGAGGAGTAGTAGGATAACTAACAGTTATTGTATATTCAGTTGTTGTTGTTGTTTGAATATTTTTTGAATTAGTTGGATCAGGTGATTGAACAGTGTTTATAACTTTATTTGTTAATCTAGCAGTATTTCCAGTTGTGTCACTTGTAAATTCAGTTGCAGTTGTACTTGTAGATGCAGGACATTTAGCTGAATCTGTAATACTGACCATATTATCACCCGCTGGTGTGCTTTCACATTTATATATTGTTGTTCCTTTATTAGGGGTTTCTATATTATAGTTATTGTCTACATTATAAGGATTATATGTGCCGTTATAATTACACTTTGTACCACTATATGTAGATCCAACACACGCTATACAGTCACTATTATGAATTGAACATGATGAATTATTTGTAGGTGTAGAACTTGTAGATTTAACTCCTGTAAAAGTCTCTATTAAAGTTTTATTTGAATCATAAGTAGTAACTACATTAGCTATTAAAGTAGCTGTTGAACCACCAGTTCCTTTATAATCTCTTGGAATTTGTTCAGGTATTGAAGTTGAACTAGTCATACCTTCTCTTGAGTTAAAACAATTACCTCCACCTAGAAATGAACACAATACTAAACTAAGTAATAATATAATTATCAGAAATATTGCACTATTTATTCCATATTTAGAAAAATTGATTCCGAACATATATATATTCTAGGTAATAAAATAAAAATGAGTAAAGACAACAAACAATCATTAAAATCATTAGCGAAATATTTTTCAGCGGATCCAAATATACTTGAAATTGGATTAGATGAAGTAGGAAGAGGACCATTATTTGGACGAGTTTATACAGCCGCAGTAATTTTACCTAAAGATGATTCTTTTGATCATTTTAAAATGAAAGATAGTAAACGATTTCATTCTAAAAAGAAAATCGAAGAAATGTCTGAATATATTAAACAAAATGCTATTGCATGGTCAATATCTTTTGAAGATGAACAAGTAATTGATAAAATAAATATTTTGCAAGCTACCCAACAATCTATGCATAATTGCATTGCCCAAATTATTAAAAAAAATCCGTCTTCGTCCTCTCCTTCTCCTCCTTCTCCGGCTTCTTCCCCTTACCATTTATTAGTAGATGGAAGTTATTTTAATTCATATATTCATTATAATACAATCAGTAAAAAGTTTGATCAATTAGAACATACATGTATTACTGGAGGTGATGATAAATATACTGCTATTGCGGCTGCTTCTATTTTAGCCAAAGTTGCGCGTGATCAATACATTGAAGAATTATGTAAGGAATTCCCTTATTTAGACGAACATTATTCTATTGCTTCAAATAAAGGATATGGCGCTAAAAAACATATGGATGGAATAGTAGAGCACGGTATTACACCATGGCATCGGAGAAGTTTTAAACCATGCTCAAGTTACGCATAGATCCACTTACCGACTGCCACTAGCGGAATTGCTGCATGTATTCAATCTCTTTTGTCTGAGTAGTAATAATTTTATTTAAAAAAGGTGTAATAGAATTTTTTTTATCTAAAAGTCGTTTACTCATTAAAATAGCCATTGAGTGGTGTGGAATCATTCCTAATAAATATTGATCTTGTGAAATAAAGAGTTGAGTTCGTATTGCATAAAAAGAAAAAAGAACAATTAATACTCCTACTATAAATGGACTTAAATTTTTATAATATATAGACATAAATGTAATCATCCATCCAGTCATTAATGTAGTCATATATATATCATTTAAAGACCACCGTATATCATCTAATTTATCCACATATACATTCATTGTGCTTAATAACCCAGATAAAATCATTATACAAAACATAATTATGTAATGATTTGAATGTTGTTGATGTGTCATCTTCATTTATATTATATAAAATGAATATAAAACAAGACGAAAAATATTAATTACGTAAAATTGGCTACACTATTTTGGCTACACCTTTTTGTCAGATTGGCACCTATAAAAGGTGTATATTTGGTTCTACAAACCGACCGCCTCTATTAAATTGTTTCAATTAATCCTTTTTTATTTGCATACTCCCAATATCCAGGCTCATCTGGTCTAATCATTTCAGTATATTGATATGTTTTAATTTTTGTACCATCTTCTAATACTCTTTCTACAATATCGTGTTCCTCATTAGCGCATCGAACCAATGTATAACCATTTTCTTTAAATCCTTTTATTGTATAATTACCTCCATTAAAATCTGTTTGTTTAATTTGTTTATAAAGTTTGGATCCTTCTTTAAATCGTCTATTTTTATATTCTTCTTCTGTTTCTGGACGCGATCTCATTGTTTGACCCCAACTAGAAACGATTCCTAGTTCATACTCAGTTTTAAGAGCATATTGAACGGTTTGTTTTCGGGTATCTTCTTCAAAACTTTTTATTTCACGTAATATTCTATATTCTTTTTCTATTGGAGTTTCTAATCGTAATTTCATTGTTTGACCCCAACTACAAATGGACCCTGGAGAATAATCAGCGGCTAATGCATATTGCACATAATATGGTTCATCAACCTCTTTATTATTATTATTCTCTTCATTTAATAATTGGTGTTCTAAAGATAAAGTATTCATTTTGTTCTAAATACTATTAATATTTGTAACTAAAACCATTTCAATTTTTTTAATATATAATTAAAAAAATTGAGTTAAATATATAAAAGTAATATAAAGAACAGAAAAAATGAAAGTTAACAATTCTACGTGTGATCGGGGAGCAAGAGAGGTATACCCCTCTAAAATAGTTATATTTGATACCGAGACAACAGGGCTTCCTAAAAGTAGACAATCCTTAGTAACTAATACGGAAGAATGGCCTCATATTGTGCAATTTAGTTATATCATTTATGATTTGACTACAGATAAATTAGAAAAAGTAGGTGATTTTGTAATCAAATTAGACGCGGATATTGAGATCCCTGAAGAATCTAGTAAAATACACAATATTACAAAAGAAATTTCAGATGAATATGGAGTACCAATTAAAGAAGTAATTGAACAATTTATGAAGGATATAGAGGATTGTCAAATGTTAATTGCACACAATTTAGAATTTGATATGAATATGTTAATTGTTGAATTAATTAGAATGAATAAAGCTGCGGAATTGTTAGATGATGAGTTATCTATTGATTTTAATAATTCAGTTTATGAAAAGATTACAAGTATAGAAAAATATTGCACTATGAAAGAAACAGAGAAAAAATGCAATATTAAAGTAATTAGTAAGACTGGTAAAGAATATACAAAATATCCAACTTTAGGTGAATTACATTACCATTTATTTACTACTTACCCCAACCATTTACATAATTCTTTAAATGATATTTTAATTTGTTTACGATGTTACTATAAAATTCAAAAACAAATGGATATTTGTATTGTAAATGAGGAAGTTAAACAAATGTTAAAGGCACTTATTTAAACCTGTGAATATTTACAAATGAAGTAAAAATAAAATGTCAAGTTTCTATAAAAAAATTGAATTACTTTATTAAAAAGTAATTCAATTTAATACTTTTAAATCGATATTTAAGAATGAATTCTATAATTGCTGCAATGAGTTTGTTAAGTGTTAAATCACCAGAACAACCAATAATTAATGAGGAACATACATTTATGTGTGAACCTTCAGATCGTCCCTTTAAAAGGGCTAAGTTAAGTAATGATAATGATAATTTAATTGATAGTGTATTGTTTGCTACCCCATTTACAGGTGCTTTTGTTGGCATATTGTCTGGTCCTTTTACTGGGTTTACGCAGACCCAGACGTGGTCTAATTTCCTCGACGGCGGAGCTAAGGATGAAGAAGAATGTTGTTGCTGCAAATTAGCAGAAGAGGAAGAGGAGGAAGAGGAGGAAGAGGAAGAGGAGGAGGAAGAAGACCAAGAAAGCGACCAAGAAAGCGACCAAGAAAGCGACCAAGAAGACCAAGAAAGCGACTGCAAGCGCAATTGCCAAGAAAGCGACTGCAAGCGCAATTGCGAAGAAAGTGACCAAGGCGACTGCCAAGAAGATGATCGTGGTGAACCAATGGAGATCGATGAATGCTTAGAGGAAGAAGAACGCAATGGCAAGCGTAAATTCGATGAAATTGAAGAGGAGGAAGATGAAGATGAAGATGAAGATGAGGAAGAGGAAGAACCCGCTCACAAAAAATGCAGAATTGCTTAAAGCAATAAGTAGTTAGTTTAGTTAGTTTAATTTTGTAATTTAATAATAATTTAAAAAATGGTTGAAATCCCATTTTTTTATTTTGCTATAAAATAAACGAATAAGGAAAACAAAAGGAAATACAAAGAAACAATAAAAATTGAAATCCTTTTTCTCTCTTCTTCTTCTATTAATAAATAAAATGAATAAAGAAATAGAAAACAAAGACAAAGACAAAGGATTAAAACAAATATTAATAAAATTATCTCCTGATTGTTTGAGATTTATCAGGGAATATTTAATAACAGATGAAATGCTATTAAAAAGTATTCAATTAAAATATAAATATATTCCTACAAGTTTATTAAGTTATTCTTTTGGCATTGAACATTGCTCTAGTAATTTTGCAGGTAGTGGGTATGAGAAATTAATAAAATTAATGGAAAAATTTACACTTCAAGAAATTCATAAACATTTTCCAGTAACAACTGGACGTTATAATGAACTTAAACAAGAGACTATTATGAATTATATTAGACATAACATTATTTCACCGTGGATTGAGGTGGATTATATGAAACCAAATTGGTATACATGTGTTCGCAAAATAGTAATTTGTGCCGGATATAAAGATAAAACAATAAAAATGAAGAAATTTTTATTAGAAAGAGACCCAGACCTTATACGATTTATGAGAACCTTTTTATTAACTGATGAAATGCAGAGAGAACGAATTAGAACAAAATATTTGACATCTAATTGCGATACAAATACAAAAGTATTGCTATTTTCAATTGATGAAATTCAAAAGAATGATTTATTCCCTATAATTTTAGATGACGTTATTCCATCTAACATTATATGTTATAAGAATTTTACCGATACTACTCGACAACATTTATTAGTAACACAAAAATCAACCTTTCTGACATGTATAAAATCATTTTTATCATTCGATAAAGAAGAAATAGATAAATGGAAAAGTAATGAAGTTTATATTTCTGATTTGTCTTTAATTAAAGCTACATCTATTGAACATCTGGGCACTAACTTTGACGGATCTGGATTTAAATTATTACTAGACGCAATGGACATATTTACACTTGAAGAAATTCAAAAACATTTTCCGTCAAATGGAATATTTAATGACAATAAATTGTGGGTGATGATAAATTATATTATGGATGAAATTATGATTCCATTTTTAAGTAAAGCGCCATATTTAAGTACTGATAATAAAATGTGTGCAAAAGTGTATGAAAATATTCGTAAAATAATTGTTTGTTCAGAAACAAAGAGGAAAGCAATTTGATTTATTGCAATTCTGCTAGATGTGGTCAATCCATATATAGTTTTTCAATTAAAAAGATATAAAAAAATTGAAATCCTTTTCTTAAATATTATTATACTTTATTAATAATTAAAATGTCATTTGAAATACAAGTTTTGCGAAAAATGAATACACTTGGAGAAATTGCTTATCACAAATTACAACAAGAAATGGAAGTTCTTGAAGAAAATATTGATGCAATAGTTGAAGAAAAATTAAAAAAAAGAAAACAAGAATTAGAAGACGCACATTATGATATGAACAAAAAATTAAAAGATGAGTTTGAAAGAAAAGAAGAACAACTTGAAGCTGAGTTTGAAAGAAAGGTAGATAAACATGTAGATAAAAAAGTTCAAAAATTAACAAAAACAAAAGAAGAGTATAGAAAAGAGTTTTTAGAAGAATATCAAACTACATTCATAACTCTTATGAAACAAAAAGATCAAATTATAGCAGAAAAAGACTTCCATATACATCAACTGAAATTGTTTTATACGGATGATGAAAAAGAACGGTAGGTAGTTGTAGTTCTTTAAGTTGTTTTGTTTATATTTATGTGCCAGGAGCCTTTAAATTGTTTTGTAATTATAATAAAAATTGAAATCCTTTTTTCTCTCTTCTTTTCATTCATAATAAACAAACGAAATAGAAAATGTCAATCACATATCAATACAAAGCTAATTCAAATGAAACAATTATTGAAAAAATGGTAGGATCAGGCGAAGCCGGAGAAGGCGAAGCAATTATTCCTGATAAAGTAGTTGAAATTATGGATAAAGCGTGTTACGAAAATCAAACTATAACTTCACTTAGATTCTCCGCCAATTCTGCTTGTAAAAAACTTGGCGATCAAACATTTCAAAGTTGCCCTAATTTAACAAGTGTAACATTCCCTGAAGGAATGAAATATATTGGAAATCATACATTTTGTAATTGCCCTAAATTAGAAAGTGTAACATTCCCTCAAGGAATGACATATATAGGAAATCATACATTTCATAGTTGCTTTAAATTAGAAAGTGTAACATTCCCTGAAGGAATGACATATATAGGAAATAATACATTTGTTAATTGCTCTAAATTAGAAAGTGTAACATTCCCTGAAGGAATGACACATATTGGAAGTCATACATTTTGTAATTGCCCTAATTTAACAAGTGTAACATTCCCTGAAGGAATGACCGCTATTGGAAGTTATACATTTTATTATTGCCCTAAATTAGAAAGTGTAACATTACCATTTAATCCACCGGCAAATACATTTCCCAGTTCTACAAAAATAATTATATTAACACCACAAGAAATAATGGAAAACAAATTAGCAAAAGAAAAGGAAGACAAATTAGCAAAAGACAATTTAGTTCGAATAAAACCTTCACCATTTGCGCACTTGAAACCAAAAATGTCGTTATCAACAATGTCGTTATCAACTTCTACTCCTTCATACCACGTATTAATTGCACGCATTGAAAAGGAATCAAAATATAAAGAAGAACAATTAGCAAAAGAAAAAGAAGAAGCAGAAAAAAAAGAAGCAAAAGAAAAAGAAGAACAATTAGCAAAAGAAAAGGAAGAAATAATTAATAGAGAGAAATCAGAAAAACGAAAACAAGTTACAAATACAATTTTGGATAAAATTAGTGAAACCAATGATATATCCGAGTTTATGATATACATTAAAGCAACCATAAATAATCCACGAGTTTATTGTTGTTGGAAAGGATTTATTAAATCAAGTCAAGATAGGAAACAAATAGATGTGAGATTATTAGATGAAAAATATGATGATATAATAAGCAATTTATTATATAATCTAAATTGTCGTGTTAAAACTCATAATAAACCTTATAATACAGAATATATAGAAAATATTATAAATATGTTTATGATTAATGATGATCGTAGATTAGATTTTATTCATGAAAGAAGAGAGAAAAAGTATTTAGAGCAAGAAAGAATAAAACAGCAAAAAGAGATTGCTTTAGAGCAACAGAGAACTCAAATCCAGCAAGAAAAGGAAAATAAAGAAACACAAATGAAAGAAAATAAAGAAAGAAGAGAAAAGGAAGAGGAATTGGAAAGAATCGAGCATGAGAGGAAGATGAAAGAAAATAAAGAACGAAGAGAAAAGGAAGAAGAACTAGAAAGAATCGAGCATGAGAGGAAGATGAAGGAAAATAAAGAAAAAAGGGAGAAAGAAGCGGAATTGGAAAGATTAGAGCAAGAAAGAATAAAACAGCAAAAAGAATTAGCATTAGAGCAAGAACGGCAGAAAATCCAGCAAGAAAAAGAAAATAAAGAAACTAAAATGAAAGAAAATAAAGAAAGAAGAGAGAAAGAAGCGGAATTAGAAAAAATAGAATATGAAAGAAAGATGAAAGAAAATAAAGAAAAAAGAGAGAAAGAAGCAGAATTGGAATTATTAGAGAAAGAAGCAATTGAACAAGCATTAGCAAAAATTGAAAAAGATAAGCGCAATATAAAATTGCAAGAAGAGGAAAGTGAAAAGACAAAAGAAAGAGAAATCCAATTGGCGTTAGATAAAGTTCAAAATAATACTTCAAAGGAAATGACCATTTTGAACCGATTAGATAGAAAAGCGAATGATTTGAAAGAAATTGCTGTAGAGTTACATCATCAAGGGTCAGATATTTTAGAAGTAGTTAGTGGAGCCGGCGGTCTTTAAGTTGTTTTGTTTATGCACCTTTAAGTTGTTTTGTTTATGCGCTTTTTAAGTTGTTTTGTTTATGCGCTTTTTAAGTTGTTTTGTTTATGCGCTTTTTAAGTTGTTTTGTTTATGCGCTTTTTAAGTTGTTTTGTAATTAATATATTTAGTGCTATACCGACGCCTCTATCGGAATTATAATAAAAATTGAAATCCTTTTTTCTCTCTTTTTTTAATTTATAATAAGTAAAATGAATAAGAAAAAGAACAAAAAGAGGAAGAAAAATAAAATAAAATAAAATATGAATATATGAAGAAAAATAACAAAAAATCTAAACAATTCTTTTTGATGATGGATAATTGGTTGAAACTTCAACAGATGGAAAAAAAAAATAAACGAACCAAAACATTAAGAAAATCATTAAAAAAACGCGCTAAAAAATTTGATAAAACTTTAAAAAATAAATTGTAATTAAAATTGAAATCCTTTTTTCTCTCTTCTTTTAATTCATAATAAGTAAAAATGAATACAGAATCAGAATCAGAATCAGAATATCCATGGGGTATTATAATTATTAGTGGAATTGTTATTGTTATGTGGATTTTTGATAAATGGCGTCAATATGATGATGCCGTATATGCAGCGCGTTATAAAAATATGAGAGATCATTATGGAAATATAGGATTAATTTAAAAAATTTGAAACCTAATTTCTCTCTTTACACCAATTAATATTTAACAGGGGACAAAAAACTTAAACATATAGCAATAAAATAATAAAATGTCTAATTCTATTATTTTATCTTCTTCTTTATTTGGTTCGGTTTATTTAATGTCTATATCATTAGGATTAATAAATAGGTCGCTTTTAGAGAATAAAAAATTACCGCGTGAATTAATTATAATAAATGGTTTAATATTTCTGGTGTCAAGTTCCATATTTATAGGTAGTACATTATACATTATCACATTTGTCCTATTTTAAATCTTCAAGGGTTTGATAGAAATGCCAGAAATTACTAAAGAAAAAATGAATAAAAACTCTCCAAAACGAAAATCCCCCTCAACAACCTATGTAGTCCTTAACTATTTGTGAAAGTTGAGGCTCAGTCATTGCTTCTATCATTGCAATTGCGTCAGCTTCATATACGTTAACAATTTGTTCATTAGCTTGATCATCACCGTTAATATGATTGAAAAACCTCAATTTGGTCAAATGTTGCCATTATAATATATTATGCTATTTTTTATTTTTTTATTTTTTTTATTTTTTTTTTGAGATTTTTGGTTAGGTTTTGTAAAATTTTTATTAGTTTTGTTTTGTTTAAGTTCTGGGTTTTTTTGTCTTTGTTTTTTGGACCATTGTTTTTTGGACCATTGTT
>Ga0114970_10000038_pt1 | contig 72217 bp, 71 predicted proteins | sample M_140205_XF_Meta_FD_87030 | JGI IMG/M metagenome (GOLD analysis project Ga0114970, IMG submission 87030) | Freshwater microbial communities from Lake Montjoie, Canada to study carbon cycling - M_140205_XF_MetaG | ecosystem: Environmental > Aquatic > Freshwater > Lake | place: Lake Montjoie... | reverse complement strand
CGCTTCGTCTTCAACAAGTGGACGCTGGGCGAGAAATTCTGCCGCGAGACGCTGAAGCTGGACGCCGCCACGATGGACGCGCCCGATTTCGACCTGCTCAAGGCGCTGGGCTTTGCCCGCCCCGATATCGACGCCGCCAACCTGCATGTCTGCGGCGCCATGACCCTGGAAGGCGCGCCACACCTGAAGGCCGAGCATCTGCCGGTGTTCGACTGCGCCAACCCCTGTGGCCGCACCGGCAAGCGCGCCCTGTCGGTGGAAAGCCATATCCGCATGATGGCGGCGGTGCAGCCCTTCGTCTCGGGCGCCATCTCCAAGACCATCAACATGCCCAACAGCGCCGCCGTGCACGATTGCGGCGAAGCCTATATGCTATCCTGGAAGCTGGGCCTGAAGGCCAACGCGCTCTACCGCGACGGCTCCAAGCTCAGCCAGCCGCTGGCCAGCACGGTCTTCTCACTCATCGACGAAGAAGATGACGAGGCGGCAGAGGCGCCGGCGCCGCGCACCCACGCACCCGTGCAGCAGACGGTGGTGACCGAGCGCATCGTCGAGAAGGTGATCGAGCGCATCCGGGTGCATGAACGCGAAAAGCTGCCCCATCGCCGCAAGAGCTATACCCAGAAGGCGATCGTGGGCGGGCACAAGGTCTATCTCCATACCGGTGAGTATGAAGATGGCCGTCTGGGCGAGATCTTCATCGACATGCACAAGGAAGGCGCCGCCTTCCGCAGCCTGATGAACAATTTCGCCATCGCCATCTCGGTGGGCCTGCAATATGGCGTGCCGCTGGAGGAGTTCGTCGACGCCTTCACCTTTACCCGCTTCGAACCGGCGGGCCTGGTGATCGGCAACGACTCCATCAAGAACGCCACCAGCGTGCTGGACTATATCTTCCGCGAACTGGGCGTTTCCTATCTCGGCCGCAGCGACCTGGCGCATGTGCCGCCGCAGGACGAAGACCTTGGCGCGGGCAATGCCGCAACGGCGCCCAGCGCCGAGATCAGCAAGCTGGCCTCGCGCGGCTATATTCGCGGCCGCTCCATGACAGTGGTGGGGGGTAGTGCGGCCCGCATGCTGGATCACGACCATGACAACCCGCAGTTTGGCGGCGTGGACTATGCCGCCGACAATGACGCCGAGCTGCTGGATATCAGCGCCATCGGCGCCAGCGTGCAGGCCGAGCTGGGCGTGGCCGCGCAGATGGCGACGCTGGAAGCGGCTATGGGCACTGGGCGCGATGCCCGCGCCCGCCGCGCGGCGGAAGCCAGGCTCAAGGGCTTCGAGGGCGATAATTGTGGTAGTTGCGGCAACTTCACCCTGGTGCGCAACGGCACCTGCATGAAGTGCAACACCTGCGGTTCGACCACGGGTTGCAGCTGATTTTCACCGCTTGTTGGGAATTGGGCGCGTAAGCTTCCGGCAGCCTGAAAGACTGTGCCGGAATGAAACGCGCCCTCGCCCTTTTCGCCCTGATCGCCACGCCCGCGCTGGCCGTGGACGCATCGCAGTTCGTCGGCAGCAAGGGCGCCGACCCGGCGGCTGTGGCACGCATCCATGGCGGCATTGTCGATTGCCCCGGCTGCAAGCTGATGGGTGCCAACCTGTTCAACACCTGCGTCAAGGAACGCGACCTGCGCGGGGCGATTTTCGACGGCGCCAACGCACAGATGATGTGCATGTCGTTCGCCGATTTTCGCGGCGCCAGCTTTCGCGGCACCGAATTGTCGGCGGCCAATTTGGCCGGTGCAAAGCTGGACGGCGCCGACCTGACCGGCGCGATCACCTCGGTGACCTCGTTCCTGGGCACCGATTTGCGCAACGTGAAGGGCCTGACCCAGAAACAGGTCGATGTCGCCTGCAGCGACAAGGCGACCCTGCTGCCGCCCGGATTCACGCCGCACTTCTGCCAGTAGCTACTCGGCCGCCTCTTTCAATACATCCGGCTTCCAGCGCAGCACCGGCTTGCGCGCGGCCAGCGTCTCGTCCAGGCGGCGGCGTGGCGCGTAATGCGGCGCGCCCTCGAAGCGCGCGGTCTGCCCGGCCCTGGCTTCCAGCGCCAGGCTGCGCAGCACATGGATGAAGCGGTCGAGCGATTCCTTGCTCTCGCTTTCCGTCGGCTCGATCAGCATCGCGCCATGCACCACCAGCGGGAAATACATGGTCATGGGGTGATAGCCCTCATCGATCATCGCCTTGGCGAAATCCAGCGTGGTGACGCCGCTGCCTTCCAGGAAGCTGTCGTCAAACAGCGCTTCGTGCATGCAGGGACCGTCGCCGAACGGCGCACTCATCACATCCTTGAGCGAGGCCAGGATATAGTTGGCCGACAGCACCGCATCCTCTGATGCTTGGCGTACGCCGTCGCGGCCGTGGCTCAGCATGTAGGACAAGGCACGGGTGAACATGCCCATCTGGCCGTGGAAGGCGCACATGCGGCCGAAGGGCTGGGCGCCCTCGGGCGCTTCCGCGCGGGTTTCCACCAGGCGAAAGCCCTTGGCATCATGCACCAGCAGCGGCAGCGGCGCGAAGGCCGCCAGGCGCTCGGACAACACCACCGGGCCCGCGCCGGGCCCGCCGCCGCCATGCGGCGTCGAGAAGGTCTTGTGCAGGTTGATGTGCATGGCGTCGATGCCGAGATCACCCGGCCGCACCTTGCCGGCGATGGCGTTGAAGTTGGCGCCATCGCAATAGAAGTAACCGCCCGCCTTGTGCACGGCATCCGCCATCTCCTTCACGCGCGGTTCGAACAGGCCGCAGGTGTTGGGATTGGTCAGCATGATGGCCGCGACATCGGGGCCGAGCTTGGCTTCCAGCGCGTCGGCATCGACATGGCCGTCCGGCTTTGCGGGCACTTCATCCACCGTGAAACCGGCAAAGGCCGCCGTGGCGGGATTGGTGCCATGCGCCGATTCCGGCACCAGGATGCGCTTGCGATGGCCCTCGCCGCGCGCTTCCAGCGCGGCGCGGATCGCCAGAAGGCCGCACAGTTCGCCATGCGCGCCCGCCTTGGGCGACATGGCGACGGCGGGCATGCCAGTCAGGGTGGTCAACCACTTCATTAGTTCGCTGATCAGGCCCAGCGCGCCCTGCGTCGCCGACGCGGGCGCCAGCGGATGCAGGTCACCGAACCCCGGCAACCGCGCCATCTTCTCGTTCAGGCGCGGATTGTGCTTCATGGTGCAGGAACCCAGCGGATAAAGCCCGCTGTCGATGGCGTAGTTATTGCGGCTGAGGCGAACATAATGACGGATCGTTTCCGGCTCGCTGAGGCCCGGCAGGCCGACCGCGCCCTTGCGGCGCATGCCGCCCAGACGGTCATCGGCCACCTTCACGTCCGGCAGATCGACACCCACCGCGCCATGCCCCAGTTCGAAGATCAGCTTCTCTTCATGGTCGAGACCGCGATCACCGGAAATGGTGGTCGGCGTGGATGCCATCTCGGCGCTGCCAGCCCCGGTGGAGCGGCCCTGGTTGTTGAGGCTCACGACAGCATCTCCTTCAGCGCGGCTGCGAGCGCGGCCATGTCTTCGTCGGTGGCAGTTTCGGTGACGGCGACGATCAGCAGATCGTCCGCACCGCCCAGCCGTGACGCGGGAACGCCCGCCAGGATGCCCTTGGCCGCCAGCGCATTCACCACGGCAGCGGCAGGCCTGGACAGCTTGAGCGAGAACTCGTTGAAGAAGGCAGGCGTCAGCACCTGCACGCCATCCAGCTTGCCCAGCAGGGCGGCCAGAGTCACGGCCTTGGCGTGATTGAGCCGCGCCAGCCGCGACAATCCCTCTTCGCCCAGCAGCGTCATGTGGATGGTAAAGGCCAGCGTACACAGGCCGGAATTGGTGCAGATGTTGCTGGTCGCTTTTTCACGGCGGATATGCTGCTCGCGGGTCGACAGCGTCAGCACAAAGCCACGGCGGCCTTCGGCATCGACCGTCTCGCCCGTCAGGCGGCCTGGCATCTGGCGCAGGAATTTCTCGCGCGTGGCGAATAGGCCGACATAGGGGCCGCCGAAATTCAGGCCATTGCCGATGCTCTGGCCTTCCGCCGCCACGATGTCGGCGCCCTGCGCGCCGGGCGACTCCAGCAGGCCGAGCGAGACGATTTCGGTCACCACCGCGATCAGCAGCGCGCCCTTGGCATGGGCGGCGTCGGCGATGGGCCGCAGGTTGCGGATCAGGCCGTAGACATCGGGCGACTGCACCACGACGCAGGCGGTTTCTTCGTCGATCAGCGCAATCAGGTCTTCGGCGCTGCCCGGCGACACCGGTACCCGCTTCATCTCGCCGAACAGGCCCGCCACGGTCTCAACCGTCTCGGCATAATGCGGGTGCAGGCCACCCGACAGGATCGCCTTGCTGCGTCTTGTGACGCGCTGCGCCATCAGCACCGCTTCGGCGGTGGCGGTGGAGCCGTCATAGAGCGAGGCGTTCGCCACTTCCATCCCGGTCAGCAAGGCAACCTGCGTCTGGAACTCGAAAAGATATTGCAACGTGCCCTGGGCGATTTCCGGCTGGTAAGGCGTGTAGCTGGTGAGGAATTCCGACCGCTGAATCAGGTGATCGACCGCGCTGGGGACGTGATGCTTGTAGGCGCCCGCGCCGCAGAAAGTCGGGGCGCTGCCCGCCGCGATGTTCTTCGCCGCCAGGCGCGACAGGGCGCGGTCCACTTCCAGCTCGCCCTGGGTATCGGGCAGGTTGAAGGCCGACAATGGCGCGATGGCGCCATCGGGCACATCGCGGAACAGGGCGTCAATCTCTGAGACGCCTATCTTCGCCATCATGGCGCGGCGGTCTTCGGTGGTCAGCGGCAGGTAACGCATCAGTGGTCCTTCGTGAAGGCGGCGTAGGCAGCGGCGTCCATCAGCTTGGCGAACTCGCCCGTGTCGGCAAGCTTCAGCTTGAAGAACCAGCCCTCACCTTCCGGATCGTCATTGACCTTGGACGGCTCGGTGGTCAGCACATCATTGGCGCCGGTGACTTCACCACCAACCGGGGCATAGACTTCGCTGGCGGCCTTGACGCTTTCGACCACGGCCGCTTCGCCGCCCGCCTTTACCGCCTTGCCCGCAGGCGGCAGTTCGACATAGACAACGTCGCCCAGTTGCTCGGCGGCAAACCTGGTGATTCCCACTGTGGCGCTGTCGCCGTCCAGGCGAACCCATTCATGCTGGTCGGTGTATCGTGTCTCGCTCATGTCTTTTCTCTCAGCGCTTATAGGTGTGGGGAACAAAAGGCATGGGCGCGACGGTGGCCGGAAGGGCCTGGCCACGCACCATCAGTTCGATTTTTGTGCCGTCGGCAGCAAAGGCACTTTCGACATAGCCCATCGCGACGGGGCCATTAGCCGACGGACCGAAGCCGCCCGAGGTGACACGGCCAATGATGCGGCCCCCTGCCATGATCTCGGTGCCTTCGCGGGCAGGCGCGCGACCTTCCGGCTTGATGCCGACGCGCTTCTTCGCTGTGCCATTGGCCACCTTGGCCATGATGGCGTCGGCGGAAGGGAAACCCTTTTCCAGCATGCGGCGTTTGCCGATGGCCCAGACCAGGCTGGCTTCCACCGGGTCGGTGCTTTCGTCCATGTCATGGCCATAAAGGCAAAGACCGGCTTCCAGCCGCAGGCTGTCGCGCGCACCCAGGCCGATGGGCAGAACCTCTTCTTCCGCCAGCAGGGCGCGGGCGACGCGCTCGGCATCGGCGCCCTCGATGCTGATCTCGAAGCCATCCTCGCCGGTATAGCCGGTGCGGCTGATAATGGCCGGCGCACCGGCGACGGTGGTGCGGACCACCTTCATGAAGGTCAGTGCGGAAATTCCGGGCGACAACCGCTCCAGCACGGCCGATGCCGCCGGCCCCTGCAGCGCCAGCAGGGCGCGATCAAAGCGCGACGTCAGCGTGATGGCACTGCCCAGCTTTTCGGTGATGTATTCGAAATCGCCTTCCTTGGTCCCGGCGTTGACGACCAGATAAAGGTCCGCCTCGCCCGCCAGGCGCGAAAACATGAAATCGTCCTTGATGGTGCCGGCATCGGTCAGCAGCAGGCCATAGCGCTGCATGCCTTCCTTCAGCCCGATGACATCGGCGGTGGTGAGGCGCTCCAGCGCGGCGGTGTCGCCCGCCAGGAAGGCCTGCCCCATGTGGGACACGTCGAACAGCCCCGCCTTGGCGCGGGTGTGTAGATGTTCCTTCAGGACGCCTGCCGGATATTGCACCGGCATCTCGTAGCCGGCGAAGGGCACAAGCTTGGCTCCCAGCTCGACATGCAGGGCATGGAGCGGTGTGCGGCGCAGAATGTCAGTCGTGACGGTCATCAGATTCCCGATAGGTATGAGGTCACACACCCTTCGTTGGGCGTGCTACCCCTCTGTCACGGGACCTGAGAGATTTCCTTTCGCCAAAAATGGCGAAGATTACCCCTTCGGTGGAACGGCACTTATCTCTCGAAGATGGTCATCTCGACGATAGGGCCGTTCGCTTTCCAGAAGTTCATTCCTCGCGCGGTCCTTTTGCCTGAGAGTTTCCGGGGCGGTTGCTCCTTCGGCGGCTTTTGCAAGCTCTCTCCCGCGAGAGATCATGTGATGGCCAGGGCCGCGCGCCTCCCGGCGGACGGACCTGTTGTAGTGCATCTTAAGGAGGGGGGTGGGTGAGTCAACGCGACTGGACCGGCCGCAGAACTTACTCACATCCTTTCAGGAACCTCGATTCCCAGCAAATCCAGCACCTTGGTCAGCACCGCCAGGACCTGCGCGCAAAGCCCAAGGCGCGCGGCGCGCAATGTCGCATCCGATTCGGACAGGATGTGATGGGCGGCATAGAAGCGGCTGAAAACCTGCGCCAGCTCGAAGGCATAGTCGCAGAGCATGTTGGGCGCCCGCTTGTCTTCCGCCGCCGCCAGGACGTCGCCCAACGCCAGCAAGTGCAGTGCCAGCGCACGTTCCTCTGGCGATGTCAGCGACAATGGCACGCCATCAAATGTGCCCGCCTTGCGCAGGATCGATTGGATGCGCACGGCCGCATACTGCAGGTACGGCCCGGTCTTGCCTTCGAACTTGGAGAAGCGCTCCAGGTCAAAGACGTAATCCGTGGTGCGATGGTTCGAGAGGTCGGCGAACTTGATGGTGGCGATGCCGACCTTGCGCGCGATCCCGGCCCGCTCGGCAGCGCTGTAATCCGCCCCGATGCCCTGTTCGGCCAGGCGCTTCTCGGCTTCGGCCTTGCCCATCTCGATCAGGTCGTAAAGCTTCATCGCACCGCCGGCGCGGGTCTTGAATGGCTTGCCGTCCGGCCCATTCATGGTGCCATAGCCGACATGTTCCAGTTCTGCCTGACCGGCGAAGCCGGCCAGATGCGCGGCGCGGAACACCTGTTCAAAATGGCCATGCTGGCGATGGTCCACCACGTACAGGATCAAGGCCGGCGCATGATCACGCACCCGCTCGATCACCGTGGCCAGGTCGGTGGTGCCGTAGAGCACGCCGCCTTCCGACTTGACCAGGATCAGCGGCGGCATCGGCTTCTTGTCGTCTTCGCGGGCGACATCGACCACCAGCGCGCCTTCGCTTGTCTGTGCCAGGCCGCGCGCCTTGAGGTCTTCGATCATGGGTGGGATCAGGCCGTCGACGCTGGACTCGCCGTTCCACAGGTCGAATTTCACGCCCAGGCTTTCAAACTCACGCGTCAGGCCCGCTTCGGTGACCGTGACGAAATGCTTCCACAGCGCGCGATAGCCGGGGCGGCCGGCCTGAAGCTCCACCGTGGCGCGGCGGGCCGCTTCCAGCCGTGCCGTATTGGCCTTGCAGGCGGCGGAGGCGCGCGGATAGAGCGTTTCCAGCGCCTCCATCGTCACGGGCGGCTCTTGCGGATAGGGCCCGGTAATATTGGGATCGAAATAGATCGGCGCCGTGCCTTCCAGCTCGATTTCGGTGATGAGCTGGCCCATCTGCAGGCCCCAGTCGCCCAGATGCACGTCGCTGATCACCGTCCAGCCATTAGCGCGGTAGAGCCGCTGCAGGCAGTCGCCGATGATGGAGGAGCGCAGATGATGCACCGCCATCGGCTTGGCGATATTGGGGCCACCAAAATCCAAGATCACGGTGCGACCGGCGCCGGTATCAGGCGCACCAAGGCGCGCATCGGCGCGCATGGCGTCCAGCTGCGTTGCCAGCATGGCATCGGTGACATCGAGATTGAGAAAGCCGGGCCCGGCGATTTCCACTTTCGCGAACAGCGGATCGGCCTTCAGGCGCGCCGCAATCTTGTCGGCGATGGCGCGGGGATTGGCCTTGGCGTCCCCCGCCGGACTGCCATCGGCAGGACGGCCATTCAAAAACTTCACGGCCGCCAGCGCGCCATTGCACTGGAATTGCGCCAGGTCGGGACGGTCGGAATCCTGCACCTGGCCGAAGGCGCGCGGCAGGCCTTCAGCCTCGAAAGCGTCGCCCACGATCTGCGTGAGCGCGGCACGCAACGACGTCATGGCGCGACGCGGCCCATCGTGGCGAGATAGCTGCGCTCGGCGTCATTCACGTCTAGGCCCGCCAGGTACTGGTAGTCGGTGGGCAGGCGTCCATTCTCGAAGCGCAGCACCGTGTTGGTGAGCTGCGTCTCGAACACCACCGAGGCGACGCCCGGCGCGAAATCCACCGTCGCATTGTAGAGGCGCTTGTTGATGATGCGCTCGGCCTGGTTCACCGCGACGAAATACGGCACCACATAGCGGGCGGCCTGGCCCGAGGGCGCGCGGGTGGCACGGAAGGACAGGCGGATATTGGAGTTCGACTCGCCTTCGCGGGTGTTGAGGCTGCAGGTCTGCGAAATGGCGGTGACTTCCACCGTGTAGAGCAGGGCCGACGGATCGACGCTGGCGCTGCCGGGCTTCAGCACCGGCCGGGTCGCGGTGTCGGCCAGAATCGCGACAGCCGGACAGGGCAGGATGCGCGGCCCGTTGCAGCCCGACAGCAGCAGGGCTGCGCCCAGGATAACCGGTACGGAAAGGGAAAAGCGGGGCGTCATCGCGGCATTCGCTCTTTTGCTTGACTTTCTGAGGCCCGCAGCCGACTTGTCGGGCGAGGCTGCGGCAGCTTAGAGCATTTTCCGCCCGGCCTGTTAAGCCGTTTTCGGGGCATCATGGCGGTCTATACCGAGGTCTCTTTCGAGGATCTGGAGCGGCTGCTCCAGAATTACGATATCGGCATGCCGCTGGCCTTCAAAGGCATCGCGGAAGGGGTGGAAAACTCCAATTACTACCTCCAGACCGACCGCGGCGCCTACATCCTCACCCTCTATGAAAAGCGCGTAAACCCCGACGATCTGCCTTTCTATCTCGGCCTGATGGAGCATCTGGCCCGTCGCGGCATCGTTTGCCCCCTGCCCGTTCCGGCCCGCGACGGCGCGCTGTCGGCGACGCTGAACCGGCGGCCCTGCGCCATCGTCACCTTCCTCAACGGCCTGTCGGTGCGCCGTCCGGCGCCCGTGCACTGTGCCGCCGCAGGTGCGGCGCTGGCACAACTGCACCTGGCGGGCGAAGGCTTTGCGATCACCCGTGCCAACGCGCTGGGGCCTGCCGGGTGGAAGCCGCTGGTGGAAGTCTGCCAGCCGCATGGCGACGGCGTGGAGCCCGGCCTGGGCGAACTGATCGGCGACGCGTTCAGCGGGATCACCGCCGCCTGGCCCGACCTGCCCAGCGGCGTCATCCATGCAGACCTGTTTCCCGACAACGTCCTGTTCATGAACAACGCGGTTTCGGGCGTGATCGACTTCTATTTCGCCTGCAACGACATGTTCGCCTATGACCTGGCGGTCATGCTGAACAGCTGGTGTTTCGAGGCCGACGGCAGCTACAACATCACCAAGGGCCAGGCACTGGCGACCGCCTATCGCGCCGTGCGCCCGCTGAGCGACGCGGAAGTTGCTGCCATTCCCACCCTGATGCAGGGCGCGTCGCTGCGCTTCCTGCTGACGCGGCTGTTCGACTGGGTGCATCACGATCCCAATGCCCTGGTCCATCCCAAGGACCCGCGCGAATATTCCAAGAAGCTGCGCTTCCACCTCAAGGTCAAGCACGCCAAGGAATATGGCCTGTGAGTGAAGTGCAGCTCTTTACCGACGGCGCCTGTTCCGGCAACCCCGGGCCCGGCGGCTGGGGCGCGATCCTGCGCAGCGGCGCGCATGAGACGGAGATTTCCGGCGGCGCGCGCAACACCACCAACAATCGCATGGAACTGATGGCCGTGATCGAGGGCCTGAAAAAGCTCAAGCGCGGCGTCACGGTCGCGATCTATACGGACTCGCGTTACGTGATGGATGGCGCCGCCAAGTGGATCATCGGCTGGAAGAAGACAGGCTGGAAGACAGCCGACAAGAAGCCGGTGAAAAACGAGGATCTGTGGCGGGTGCTGGACGCGGAAATGGCCCGTCACCAGATCCGCTGGAACTGGGTGCGCGGCCATTCCGGCCATCCCGAAAATGAAAGAGCGGACCAGCTGGCCCGCTCCGCCATTCCATCCCGGACGCAGGCCGCCGGCTAGAGCTGCTGCAGCGTGTATTCGGCGCTGGAGACTTCGAAAGCGCCGGGCTCTTCGACATTGAGCGCCTTCACCACGCCATCATCCACGATCATGGCGTAGCGCTGGCTGCGCTTGCCCATGCCGAACTTGCTGGCGTCGAATTCAAGGCCCACGGCGCGGGTGAACTCGCCATTGCCGTCGGCGAACATGCGCACCTTGTCGCCCGCGCCCTGGTCCTTGCCCCAGGCGCCCATCACGAAGGCGTCATTGACCGACAGGCAGACGATGGTGTCCACGCCCTTGGCCTTGAAGGCGTCGTAATTCTGCACGAAGCCCGGCACATGCTTGGCCGAGCAGGTCGGCGTGAAGGCGCCCGGCAGCGCGAACAGCGCCACCTTCTTGCCCTTGAACAGCTCGTCGGTGGTGACGGGCGCGGGACCGCCTTCCTGTTTTTCCATCAGCGTGGTGGATGGGATCTTGTCGCCGACCTTGATCGTCATGTTCTTCGTCTCCGTTGCAGGGTTAGGTGTTTTCGTGCGCCGTGGCGGCGTTATAGTGCCGGGCGATGAATTCCAGGGCGTCTTCGGGCGTCAGCGGCGGGGAGAAATAATAGCCCTGGCCGAATTCGCATTTCAGGCCGGTGAGCCATTCGCCATCGCGCTGGCTTTCAATGCCTTGGACCACCACCGCGCGCTTGAGGTCGTGCGCCAGCGCCACGATGGAGGCCAGCACGACTTCGCCATCGGTATCCATATCGGTGCCGCCATGACGGGCAAGGAAGCTGCGGTCAATCTTCACCGCGTCGAACGGCAGGGTGCGCAGCGTGCTGAGCGACGAGGACCCGGTGCCGAAATCATCGATCGACAGGCCCGCGCCCGCTGACCGCAGCCGTTCCAGCATCGGCACCAGGCGCGGATCGGCGGCGACGGTGCTCTCGGTGATTTCCAGGTGCAGCGTGCCCGGCGTAATACTGCTGCCCGCCAGCACGGTCTTCAGCAGGCCTTCCAGGCCCGCATCACGCACCTGGCGGCGGGAGAGATTGACGCTGACGAACAGCGGCGGCTTGAGCGGGAAGAAACGCTGCCACTCGCCAAGTTGCGCGGTGGCGCGTTCCAGCGCGAAACGGCCCAGCTCCACGATCAGACCGGTTTCCTCGGAATGGGCGATGAAATCGTCCGGCGTCACCAGCCCGCGCGTGGGATGGCGCCAGCGCAGCAGCGCCTCGAAGCCCGCGACGCTGCCATCCGCCAGACGCATGATCGGCTGGTAATGGACTTCCAACTGGACGTGCTTCAGCGCCTCGCGCAACTCGCTTTCCAGCTCCACGGCATCGCCGGGCGCGTCGTCTTCCAGCCCGGCATCATAAACCAGCGCGGCATTGCCGCCCTGCCGCTTGGCGGCGATCAACGCCAGTTCGGCATTCTTGATCAGCGCCAGCGGATCGTCGGAATCGCTGCCCCGCGCCAGGCCGACACTGACCGGCGCGAAGATGCTGCGGCCAGCCACCAGATGCGGCGGGGCGCAGACTTCCACCGCCTTGTCGCCTGTCGCCTTGGTGTCGCGCGGCGCTTCGGCAAAGATCAGCGCGAAGCTGTCGCCGCCGGCGCGGAAGACGCGTGCCTTGAGGCCGACCAGACGGCGCGCCGTCTGGCGCAGCACCTGGTCGGCGCCTTCGTCGCCCAGGCTGGCGTGAATCGCCTTGAAACGGTCGATGTCGATCAGCGCGAACAGCGCGCCGGAAAGATCGGTGCCCAGCCCGTCCAGCGCCTGCATCATGCCGATGCGATTGCCCAGTCCGGTGAGCTCATCCTGCGTCTCGGACAGCGCCTCGCTTTCCTTGCGCTGGGTGATGTCGGCCAAGAGGCCCAGACAGTCTGACGGAAAATCCTCCTGCTCGCTGACGATGGTGGCGCGCAGTTCCAGCCAGCGCCAGCGGCCCTGGCCTGCGGCGACACGGAATTCGAGCCGGAACGCCGCGCCGGAACGGGCCTGATATTCTTCCAGCGCCTGGGTGTAAATTTCGCGGTCGTCGGACTGGATCAGTACCAAAAAGTCGGAATGGTACAGCGTCACTTCATGCAGGCCGCGCCCCAGAAGCTGCGCCGCATCCGGCGACAAGGTGAGAAGCTGGCTGCGGAAATCCAGGTCAAAGACGCCCTGATGCGCCGCGCCGATGGCGGCCAGCGCCAGATTGGCGAAGGGCGTGGACGAATCCAGCACCGTGCCTTCGGGTATGCGCGCTTCCAGCAGCTTGGCCGCACCCGAGCCGTGCAGGAAGGGCAGCACCGCGATTTCCTCGCTGGCAATCACCGCCAGCGCCAGCAGGATCGCGCCCGCCGCCGCGAAGCCGCCGGTGACGGCAGGGCCGGTCAGCCCCTCGCCCCAGCCGCCAATGGCCACCACCGCGCCCGCCATCGCCACCAAGGCGAAGGCGGCGGCAGACGGCGCCACGACCTGCGCCGCCTTGATGCCGCGACGGCCGCAATAGAGGAGATAGGCGGTGATGGCGCCGCCAGCGATCACCACGACGATGTTGCTGAGCAGGGTCGCGCCCGGCAGGCCGATATAGGCCAGCACGCCCAGCGCAACCAGACCCCAGACGGTGCGGATGAAGTGCACATGATACCGCGGAAAGACATCGCGCAGCGGCACGATGGCATTGGCCAGGCGGGCGCCCGCCGCCAGTGCGAACATGGTCAGCATGGCGCTGAGGCCGTAAGGGCCGCCCACGCGCAGCACGATGCTGCCGTCGAACATGCCTGATGACGCCAGCCAGCTCAGGAGCAGCAGCAGCAGGCTGATCGCGACCCAGCGCGGCGCGGAATGTCCGATCAGCACCGCCAGGCCGCCGGTGATCAGCATCGCCGCCGCGATCAAGGCCGCCACCGCCGTGATGAAGATGGCAAGCTGGCGGTTGTGCGAGGCCAGCGCCGGCTCGGTCCAGGCCGACAGCGCGGGCGGTGCGTCGGCAGACCCGACGCGGATCGCCAGCGCCGCCGTGGTGACCGGCGGAATGATGACGCGCCAGGCGCGGCGGCCATAGGCAGTGGCGGTTTCCACCGTCACGCCGGACTCCGAACTGGCGATGGCCAGGATGGCGGGCCGCGTCGCGCGCGGGAAGAATTTCAGCGCCGAGGATGGCGGCTGCCCCGCCACCAGCACGCGGATCGCGGGCCGCACGCCGTCATTCATCACCGGCAGCATGTACCAGGAGGAACCGTCGGCTTCCGGTCCGCCGGGCGCATGATAAGGCGCCAGCGCGGGCTTGAGCGCGACCATGTTTTCGGGAGACCCGAAATTCACCGGCTTCTGCGTCTCGGATCGTGCCGGCGCCGGCGCCGGCGGCGTCTGGGCCAGGACGCCGCTGCCAAGGCTGAGCCCGCCCAACAGAAGAGCGAGACAGGCGGCGGCAAGGGAACGGCGTAGGGTCATGAATCTCTTGGGAAACGTCTTGGGGCCTTTCGGCGCAGCTAACCTAGCTGCGCCTCGTCGGCGAGCAAAGCAAATAGCAGATGGTCGCTCCAGACGCCGTTGATCATCAGGTAACGGCGCGCCAGTCCTTCCTCGCGGAAGCCACAGCGGGTCAGCAGGGCCTTGGACGCATCATTGGCGGTCAGACAGGCAGCTTCGATCCGGTGCAAGCCCAGGGTGCGGAAGACGAAAGGGATCAGCGCCTTGATCGCATCGGTCATGTAGCCCTGACGGGCGAAGGGCTCGCCGACCCAATAGCCCAGCGTGCAACCCTGGGTGACGCCGCGCCGGACATTGGACAGGGTGCAGCCGCCGATCAGCGCATTGTCGGCCTTGCGCATGACGAAGAAGACATAGGCGGAATCCAGCCGCGTCTCCTTATGATAGCGCTTGATGCAGCGGCGAAAGGCGCCGCGCGTGAGTTCGTCATCGGCCCAGACCGGCTCCCAGGGCAGCAGGAAGTCGCGGCTGAGGCCGCGCAGCTTTGCCCATTCCGGGTAATCGGCCATGCGCGGATAGCGCAGATAGATTTCGCTGCCATTGATCACAGGCTGCTGCCCGCCGGGGAATGTAAGCCCCCGCATGAAGGCGATCGGCCCCTGTTTCATCAGCGCCGACATTATTCCGCCGCGTGCGGAAGCGCGCCCGAGCCGAAGCGCCGCGCGAAGCGGTCATGGCTTTCCAGGCGGGAGACAGGACCAAGCGCGGCGATGGTGGGCGCGCCCTGCCCCATGACGCGGGCGGCATAGGATTTCACGGCGGCGAGATCGATGGCATCGAGATGCGCGACGATCTCGGCGGGCGACTGAATGCGGCCCAGTGCAAAGAGTTGTCCGGCGATCTGCTCGGCGCGGCCGCCGGCCCGCTCCAGCCCCATCAGAAGCGAGGCCTTCAACTGGGCGCGGGCGCGCCCCAGTTCGGCTTCGCTGAAATTGCCCGCCATAGCTTCCATCTCGCCCGCCACCACGGCGGCAAGCTCGCCTGCCTCGGCTTCACCGGTACCGGCATAGACGCTGAGAAAACCGCTATCCTGGAACCCGCCGGTGAAGGCATAGATCGAGTAGCAGAGGCCGCGCCTTTCGCGCGCCTCCTGGAACAGGCGCGAAGACATGCCGCCGCCGAGTGCGGCCGTATAAAGCTGGCCGACATAATAGTCGGTATCGGCGTTGGAAAGGCCGGGAAAGGCGAAGGTGATGTGCGCCTGTTCCAGGTCTTCGCCGAAGCGGACATCGCCACCGACATAGCGCGCGGGCGCCGGTGGCGTCACCGCGCCCGGCGCCAGGCCTGCGAATAGTTTTTCCGCCAGGCGCACCAGTTCGTCATGGCGGACCGCGCCCGATGCCACCAGCGTCATGCTGCCGGCGCGGTATTGCGAGGCCATGTAGCCCTGCAGCAGCGGGCGGCTGAAATTGGAGACCGTTTCTTCCTCGCCCAGGATCGACCAGCCCAGCGGCTGGCCGGCATAGATCGCCGCCTGCAGGTGATCGAAGATGATGTCGTCGGGCGTATCGCGGGCCTGTCCCAGTTCCTGCAGCACCACCTGCTTCTCGCGCGCGATCTCGTCTGGCGCGAAGGCCGGGTTGATCAGGATGTCGGCCAGGAGGTCGAGCGCCAGCCCGACATTATTCTTCAGGACGCGGGCATGGAAGGCGGTCTGTTCGCGGCTGGTATAGGCGTTGAGGCTGCCGCCGACCGCCTCGATCTCCTCGGAGATGGCGCGGGCGCTGCGCCGCGCCGTACCCTTGAAGGCCATGTGTTCGAGCATGTGCGAGACGCCCATCTGGGCCTTGGTCTCGTTGCGCGCACCGGTATCGACCCACACGCCCAGGGCCGCCGATTCCAGCCCCGGCATCGGGTCGCTGACAATCTTCAAGCCGTTGGAAAGGATGGATATTTCGGGGTTCATGACCCCAGTCTAGAGGAGATGAAGTCCCGGATCAAAGGCAGGTCCCGGGCCATTGTCTCCATCCGCTCAGGCTTTGCATCGAGCCCCTGCAGCCGCTTGGGAACCGGCGGCGCGGCGCCGATGGCGCGCGCCACGGCGTCGGGGAACTTGGCCGGATGGGCGGTAGACAGCACCACCACCGGACCCGAAATATCCTTCAGGTCGCGCGCGGCGGCGACGCCGATGGCGGTGTGCGGATCGATGATGCGGCCGGTCTGGGCATGCACCGCCCTGATGGCGTCGATGGTGGCGGTGTCATCCTTGGCGAAGGCGCTGTAGCGGGCGCGAAGCCGTGCCAGCACTTCCTGCGGCAGGCCCAGGCGCTTCTCGCGCGTGAAATCATTCATCGCCGCCGCCGTCCAGTCGGCATCGCGGTCGGCGGCTTCAAACAGCGCGCGCTCGAAATTGGACGCGACCTGGATATCCATCGAGGGCGACAGGGTGGGATGGGCGTCGCCGGAGGCATAGACGCCTTCGTTCAGGGCGCGGGCCATAATGTCGTTGGAGTTGGTGGCGATCACCAGCCGCTCTATGGGAAGCCCCATGCGCCAGGCAGCTTCGCCCGCGAAGATGTCGCCGAAATTGCCGGTGGGCACGACGAAGGTTGCGGGTTTGCCAAGGGCCGCCGTGGCGGTGAGGTAGTAGACGCTCTGCGCCGCGATGCGGGCGAAGTTGATCGAGTTGACGGCGGTCAGGCTGACCTTGTTCGCAAATCCGGTGTCGGCGAAAAGCTGCTTTACGATGCTTTGCGCATCGTCGAAGGTGCCTTCCAGTGCGATGTTGTGCACGTTGGCATGGCCGCTGGTCGTCATCTGGCGGCGCTGCACATCGCTGACCCGCCCGCGCGGATGCATCACGAAGACATCGATGTTGGGCAAACCGCCCAGCGCGGCGATCGCCGCCGAACCGGTATCGCCGCTGGTCGCCGCCACGATGGTGGCGCGGCCGCCACGCTTGGCAAGGGCGCGGCTGAAGAGCTGCCCCAGCACCTGCAGCGCGATGTCTTTGAAGGCGAGCGTGGGGCCGTGGAACAGTTCGAGCAGATATTGGTTGGGCGCAATCTCCACCAGCGGCGCGATCTCGGGCGCATCGAAGTCGGCATATGCGGCGGCGATGGCCGCGCGCAGTTCGCTCTCGCTGAAGGACGGGCCGGTAAAGCGCGACAGCACCCTGTACGCCGCTTCCTGGTAGGAAAGACCCGCAAACCCCGCCAGCTCGGCGGCGCCAAATTGCGGCCAGGCCTGCGGCAGGTAAAGCCCGCCATCGGGCGCCAGCCCCGCCAGCAGGACTTCGGCGAAGGACGCGGCGGGGGGCTGTCCCCGGGTGGAAATGAAGGTGTGCGCGTTCATGAGGGCCTTATAAAGCGGTTCCAGGAAAAGTGGGAACCGTTAATACGCTGTCGCTATTAACTCCGTCCGGAACCGCGACCAACATATAAGCGAGCTTTTCTGCCACGCCAGAAATTACGTCCAGGCAATTCGGGCCTTGGAGATGTGATAGGCCAGCCAGACCCCCAGCAGGCACAGGGCAAAGCCGAACCAGGTCATGGCATAGCCCAGATGCTGGTTGCGGAAGGTCACCACCGTTTGCCCGCCCAGCGGCAGTCCACCGGGGTTGGGCGCGGGCCCGGCCTCGATCAGCACGGGGGCGGCCAGATGCAGGCCCTGCGCGGCGGCAATGGCCGCAACGTCGCGGGCGTACCAGATGCGCCGCGCCCGGTCCGGCGGTGGCGTGAACAGGCCCGAAGCATCCGGCACACGCCAGACGCCGGTGAGCCGGGTTTCACCGGCTGCGTTTCCGGCCGCACGGGTGGCGGGATCAAGACGGCTTTGCGGCACCACCCCGCGATCCACCAGCAACGTACGTCCGCCTTCTGCGATGAACGGCGTCAGCACATGATAGATGCCCTCGCCCGCCGAGCTGGCGGCGAAGAAATAACTTTCCCGCGCATGATCGAAATGCCCGGTGAGCGTCACGCGGCGATACGGCATGTCCGGCGCGGTCAGCGCCTGGTCTAGCGTCAGGGGCGGCACCGCCATGTTGCGATCCACGGTTGCGATGAGCGACAGCTTCCATTGCAGCCGCTCCAGCTGCCAGGTGCCCAGGCAACACAGGATGACGAAGGCGATCACGGTCGCGATGGTCAGGCCGGGATAGGGCCGGAAGGTCACGCCGACAACCTCATGAAAGCCGTCCTTCGCCCGCCTTGTGCTTGTATTGCAGCACCAGCAGCGCCGACTTGGCCAGGCGCAGCACGACAAAGGTGAGAAGACAGATCAGCGGGATCCACAGCAGCATGTGCAGCCAGGTGGGCGGCGACCAGGTGAACTCCACCCACAGCGCCAGCCCCGCCACGATGGCGCCCACGATCAGGATGCCGAACACGGCCGGCCCGTCGCCGGGATCGAACATGGCATAGTCCAGGCCGCAGGCAGGGCAGCCCTTGGCGACTTCAATATAGCGGGAAAACAAAGGCCTCTGCCCGCATTGCGGACAGAGGCCGAAGAAGATGGCTTTCAATGTATCGGGTGGTTTCAAACCGAACCTCTAGGGCGATGGATTTTGGCCGTCCGGGCAGGAGCGCCGAGCGACGTGTACAAGACGTACACGAGCGCGGGCGCGACGAACCCGGCGGGCAAAAGATGCGCCCTAGTGGACGACAGTTCCCGCGCCCCAGACATAGATGCAGGCGAACAGGAACAGCCACACCACGTCGACGAAGTGCCAGTACCAGGCGGCGGCCTCGAAGCCGAAGTGACGCTCCGGGGTGAACTGGCCACCCATGGCGCGGAACAGGCAGACGACCAGAAAGATCGTGCCGATGATCACATGCGCGCCGTGGAAGCCGGTGGCCATGAAGAAGGTCGAGCCATAGATCGCGGCGAAATTGCCCGCGCCTGCGGCCAGCAGCGTGTGCGCGCCAGCTTCGAACGGCGCACGCACCAGGCCGTTGAAGCCGAAGGTGAACGGCGCATGGGCATACTCATAGGCCTGCACGGCGGTGAAGAACGCGCCCAGGATGACGGTGAGCAGCAGACCCTGAACCGCGCCCTTCTTGTCGCCGGTCTGGATGGCATGATGCGCCCAGGTCACCGTCGTGCCCGAGGTCAGCAGGATCAGGGTGTTGAGCAGCGGCAGGTGCCAGGGGTCCAGCGTGATGATGCCGGCCGGCGGCCAGGCCGCAACGCCGACATCGGCATGGAAGATGGCGGCGTTGAAATAGGCCCAGAACCAGGCCACGAAGAACATCACTTCCGACGCGATGAACAGCAGCATGCCGTAGCGCAGATGCAGCTTCACCACCGGGGTGTGGTTGCCGAACTCCACCGATTCCTTGACGATATCGCGCCACCAGCCAGCCATCGTGTAGAGCAGGCCGGCAAAGCCGATAACGAAGATCCAGGGCTTGCCCATCAGGACGCCGAAGCCTTCATAGCTTTGGTGCATCCACAGGACGGCGCCCACCATCATCACGAAGGCGAAGGCCGAACCGACGATCGGCCAGGGGCTGGGGTCAACCAGGTGGTAGTCGTGCTTTGCGTCGCTGGACATAGGTATCAAGCCCCGTAGTTATTGCCCGCCGTGCCACTGCACGAGGGAAAGGAAATAGATAAGCACCGCGAAGCCGCTGAGAAACAGCGCCAGTGCGATGTTGCGTTTGCGGCGTTCGCGTTTCCAGTCTTGCTGGCCATCGCTCACGACCACAATGCCGGCACCATCGGAAGCTGGACCAGCTTTTCGATGATGAGAGAGGCGAACAGCGCAGTCAGATAAACCAGCGAGACGCCGAACAGGCGGCGGGCGGCGGGCTCCTTGGCCGCGTCGCGCTCGCGGTAGGTCGCGATGGCAGCGGCCAGGAACCACAGGCCCAGGCCCGTGGCGCAGGCGAGATAGAGCCAGCCGGCCGCGCCCACCAGCGCCGGGGCCAGGCCCAGCGGCACCAGCACCAGCGTATAGAGCAGGATCTGCAGGCGGGTATGGGCCTTGCCCTTCACCACCGGCAGCATCGGCACGCCGGCACGCGCATAATCATCGCTGCGCCACAGCGACAGCGCCCAGAAGTGCGGTGGCGTCCACATGAAGATCACGGCCACATACAGCAGCGGCGCCAGGTCGAGCGAACCGGTGACGGCCGCCCAGCCGATGGCCGGGGGCAGCGCACCGGAAAGACCGCCGATCACGATGTTCTGCGGCGTGCGGCGCTTCAGCCAGAGCGTGTAGACCACGACGTAGAAGAAGACCGTGAAGGCCAGCAGCCCCGCCGCGAGGAAGTTCACGAACAGGCCCATCATCGCGACCGAAATCACCGACAGGGTCCAGCCAAATGCCAGCGCGTCGTCGCGCCCGACATGGCCCAGCGGGATCGGCCGCGTCGCCGTGCGGGCCATCAGCACATCGATGTCACTGTCATACGCCATGTTGAGGCAGCCCGACGCACCCGCCGCGACCGCGATGCAGAGCAGCGCGGTGAAGGCGGTGAGCGGGTGGACGGCGCCCGGCGCGGCAACGATGCCGGCCAGGCCCGTGAACACCACCAGCGACATCACGCGCGGCTTAAGCAGCGAGAAGAAATCGCCGACCGTGGTGACGCGAGGCTCAGGAAGGGTGTGTGACAGCGACATGATTACTTGACGTGCGGCAGCTCGTTGAACTGGTGGAACGGCGGCGGCGACGGCAGCGTCCACTCCAGCGTCGTGGCGCCTTCGCCCCAGGGATTGTCACCAGCCGGACGCTTCTTCAGGAAGGCCTCGATGCACATGACCAGGAAGATGATCACGCCGAAGCCCGCGATGAAGGCGCCGATGGACGACCAGTAGTTCCAGCCCGCGAAGGCATCCGGATAGTCCGCATAGCGGCGCGGCATGCCGGCCAGGCCCAGGAAGTGCATCGGGAAGAAGGCCAAATTCACGCCCACGAAGGTGACGTAGAAGTGCAGCTTGCCAAGCGCTTCATTGTACATGTAGCCGGTGAACTTCGGGAACCAGAAGTAGAAGCCCGAGAAGATCGCGAACACCGCGCCCAGCGACAGCACATAGTGGAAGTGCGCCACGACGTAATACGTGTCCTGCAGCACGACATCGACGCCGGCATTGGCCAGCACGACGCCGGTGACGCCGCCCACGGTGAAGAGGAAGACGAAGCCGGTGGCCCACAGCATCGGGGTCTTGAAGTCGATGGAGCCGCCCCACATCGTCGCGATCCACGAGAACACCTTGATGCCGGTCGGCACCGCGATGACCATGGTGGCGAAGACGAAATAGGCCTTGGTATCGACCGTCAGGCCCACCGTGTACATGTGGTGCGCCCAGACCAGGAAGCCGATGAAGCCGATCGCGACCATGGCGTACGCCATGCCGAGATAGCCGAACACCGGGCGGCGCGAGAAGGTGGCGATGACATGGCTGATCATGCCGAAGCCCGGCAGGATCAGGATGTACACTTCGGGATGGCCGAAGAACCAGAACAGGTGCTGGTAGAGCAGCACGTCGCCGCCGCCGGCCGGATCGAAGAAGGCGGTGCCGAAATTGCGGTCGGTCAGCAGCATGGTGATGGCGCCCGCCAGGACCGGCAGCGACAGCAGCAGCAGGAAGACGGTGACCAGCATCGACCACACGAACAGCGGCATCTTGTGCAGGGTCATGCCCGGCGCGCGCATGTTGAAGATGGTGGTGATGAAGTTGATCGCGCCCAGGATCGAGCCCGCGCCCGCGATGTGCAGCGAGAAGATGGCGAAGTCCATCGCCGGGCCGGTCGAATAGGTGGTGGAGAGCGGCGCATAGATCGTCCAGCCGCCGCCAACGCCCAGGCCGCCCGAGTCGCCTTCCACGAACATGGACAGCACCAGCAGCGCGAAGCTGAAGGGCAGCAGCCAGAAGGAAATGTTGTTCATGCGCGGGAACGCCATGTCCGGCGCGCCGATCATCAGCGGCACCAGCCAGTTGCCGAAGCCGCCAATCATGGCGGGCATGATCATGAAGAACACCATGATCAGGCCGTGGCCGGTCACGAAGACGTTGAACTGGTGCGGGTCGTGCATGATCTGCAGGCCCGGGAACATCAGTTCCGCGCGCATCAGCATCGAGAAGGCGCCGCCGATCACGCCGGCGATAACCGCGAAGATAAGGTACATCGTGCCGATGTCCTTATGGTTCGTGGAATAGACGTAGCGCCGCCAGCCGGTGGGGTGGCCGTGATCGCCGTGATGATCGTCGTGGTGGGCGTCGGAGTGTGTGGTCATGGCGGTGCTTCCTAGTTCGACGCGAGGCGGGTGGCGCCATTGTCGAGAGCGGCGAGAGCGGAAAACTTCTTCTTGGCCTCAGCGAGCCACGCCGCATATTCGGCGTCGGTCACGACATGGACTTCGATGGGCATGTAGGCATGGCTGGCGCCGCACAGTTCGGAGCACTGGCCGTAATAGACGCCGGTCTTTGTGGCCTTGAACCAGGTGTGGTTGTAGCGGCCCGGCACGGCGTCCATCTTCACGCCGAACTGCGGGATGGTCCAGCTGTGGATCACGTCGGCACCGACGGTCTCGATCACGATGTTCTTGTTCACCGGCACGACCACGGCGTTGTCGGTGCCCAGCAGGCGCGGCTTGCCTGCGGCCTTGGCGGCGGCGTCTTCCAGGTGGAGGCTGTCGAAGGTGAAGCCGCCAGTGCCGGTATACTCATAGGTCCAGAACCACTGCTTGCCGATGGCGCGGATGCTGACATCGGCCTTGGGGATATCGTGCTGGAGATAGAGCAGCTTGAACGACGGAATGGCGATCACCACCAGGATGATGACCGGGATGATGGTCCAGGCGACTTCCAGGACGACATTGTGGCTGACCTTGGACGGCGTCGGGTTGACGCTGGCGCGGAACTTGAGAACCACCCAGACCAGCAGCCCGAGCACGAACAGCGACACCGCCGTGATGATCCAGACCAGCTCCATGTGGAAGCTTTCGATCTGCACCATCACCGGCGAAGCGGCTTGCTGGAAGCCGAGCTGGAAGTCCTTGATCTCCGCCAGGGCGGGGCTGGCCGCCAGGGTCAGCGCCAAAGCACCCAGGACTGCGCCGATGCCGGTTTTCCGGAAAAGCATGTGCGACCTCGCATAAGGGCTGGAGTTTCCCCCGCCCGTTTTCAGATTCTTGGGGGGATTTAGAGGGGTTAAGCCCTTAAAGTCATTGCGACCTTATAGCACGGGCCACCTGCGGCCCACGCCCCCGTGTTTCCAACGGCTTGCGGGATAGGCTGTCGCACCCGATATCTAGCGTCCGAAGCGCATTTTTGCCCGTTTTCCAGGAAAACCCGCCATGTCCGACACCGACCTGTTCTTTTCCCGTACCGGCATGGACCCGGACAGTGTGCAGCGCACCGTGGACCAGGCCCTGCGGAACGCCGACGATGGGGAACTCTTCCTGGAATACAGCCAGTCCGAATCGTTCGCCTTTGACGATGGGCGGCTGAAGGCGGCGACCTTCGACACCAGCCAGGGTTTCGGCCTGCGGGCGGTGGCGGGCGAAGCCACCGGCTATGCCCATGCCAGCGAAATTTCCGAAAGCGCCATCGCGCGGGCGGCCAGCACGGTCCAGGCCGTGGCCAAGGGTTACTCGGGAACGCAGACCGCCCCGCCCGCCCGCACCAACATCAAGCTGTATGCCGATATCGATCCGCTGGAGACGGCGGGATTCGAGAAAAAAGTGAAGCTGCTGGAAGACATCAATGCCTATGCCCGCGCCAAGGATTCGCGGGTGCGGCAGGTGTCCGCCTCGCTGGGCGGCGAATGGCAGCGGGTGGAGATCATCCGCGCTGGCGGCGAACGCTATTCCGACATCCGCCCCCTCGTCCGGCTGAACGTCTCGGTGGTGGCCGAGGAGAATGGCCGCCAGGAATCCGGCAGCTTCGGTGGCGGCGGCCGCAGCGGCTATGAAACCTATCTCGATCCCGATTATTGGCAGGCGGCGGTGGACGAAGCCCTGCGCCAGGCGCTGGTCAACCTGAAGTCGGTGCCCGCGCCCGCCGGTGAGATGACGGTGGTGCTGGGTCCGGGCTGGCCCGGCATCCTGCTGCACGAAGCCATCGGCCACGGGCTGGAAGGCGACTTCAACCGCAAGAAGACCTCTGCCTTCGCCGGCCTGCTGGGCGAGCGCGTCGCCGCCAAGGGCGTGACGGTGGTGGATGACGGCACCATCGATGGCCGTCGCGGTTCGCTCAGCATCGACGACGAAGGCACGCCGACCTCGCGCACCGTGCTGATCGAGGACGGCATCCTGAAAGGCTATATGCAGGACCGGCAGAACGCGCGGCTGATGGGCGTTGCGCCCACCGGCAATGGCCGCCGCCAATCCTATGGCTCGCCGGTGATGCCGCGCATGACCAACACTTACATGCTGGGCGGCGACAAGGACCCGGCGGAGATTCTGTCCAGCGTGAAGAAGGGCATCTACGCCACCAATTTCGGCGGTGGCCAGGTGGACATCACCAACGGCAAGTTCGTCTTCTCCTGTACCGAGGCCTACATCATCGAGGGCGGCAAGCTGGGCCATGCCATCAAGGGCGCCACCCTGATCGGCAACGGACCGGAGGCGCTGACCCGTGTCACCATGATCGGCAACGACATGAAGCTGGACACCGGCATCGGCACCTGCGGCAAGAACGGCCAGAGCGTGCCGGTGGGCGTGGGCCAGCCGACGCTGCGGCTCGACGGCCTGACCGTGGGCGGCACGGCGCAGGCCGCATGACCATCATTTTCAAGATCGTGCCGCGCGGCGAGTGGGACGCTGCGGGCGAGAACTATAACGGCTCGGCGCACGACCAGGCCGACGGCTTCCTGCATTTCTCGACCGCGTCGCAATTGCCCGAGACGCTGCGGCTTTATTATGCGGAGCAAAACGACCTTGTGCTGCTGGCCGTGGATGCGGCCGCGTTAGGGGCCGCGCTCAAATGGGAACACTCACCGTCGCGCGGCGAGGATTTTCCGCATCTGTTTGCCGCCCTGCGCCGCAGCGCAGTGCAGTGGGTAAAGCCGCTGACGCGCGGCGCGGACGGCGTGCTCTTGCCGATATGGTGACGGCGCGCCGTTCTGCAACGGCGCGCCGCACAGGCTGAAAATCAGCCGCCGGCCTTGTAGCTCTTGTTGTAGCCGTTGCGCTCGTTGATGACGGTGATGTCGCCATTGGGACGGATACGCAGGCGCAGGCCATAGGCCTTGTCCACCGCGCCAGCCGCCGGGTTGGGATTGGCAATCATGTTGAAATCGCTGTTCACCTGCGGCGCATTGCGCGCGGCGTGCAGCAGCCACAGGCCCTGGTAGCGCGGATTGGACTTGATGACATTCACCCGGTCCGGGTCGCCGCCCTTGGTCGGGCTGTTGCCCATGATGGTGACGATGGGCTGCAGCGAATTGACCATCGCCGGGCTGCCCGACCATTGCGTGCCATGATGGCTGGAAAGATAGACATCGACCTTGCCGACCTTGTCTTCGGGACAGAAGAGGTCCTTTTCGCGGTCCCAGGTCAGGTCGCCAAAGGCGGCGATCTTGGTCTTGCCATAGGTGATGACGACGCTGGTGGAGCGGGTGTTCTCTTCGCCGCCATTCGACGCCATGCCGGGCATGGCGGCACATTCCGGCACCGCACCGCGTGAACCCGGCGGCGCCTTGGCCGGCATCTTCGCATCGGCGCTGATCACGGCGATGTACATGCCGTCGATGCGGATGTGATCGCCGGTCTTGACGACGCGATGCTTGGCGCCGGTGGCAGCGATCTGCTTCAGGTAATTGCGATACTGCGTCTCGGTGGAATTGGGCGGCGGCATTTCCGGATCGGCCGGGGGCGGCGGCACCACGCCGCCACGGCCCGCCGACGGCTTGCCATCGGCGCCGATGACGCGCCAGTCCGGGCCCAGCATGCCGCCGGTGCCCATCGTGCCGCGAATTTCGCGGTTCTCGCCATGATCGACAAACGTGTCGATCTTGATGCGGCTGATGAAACCTTCCAGGCCGCCGATATGGTCGCCGTGATAATGCGTGGTGATGAGGTAATCGACCTTGGTGCCGCCCGCCGCCTTGATCGCATCGACCAGGCGCTGTGACGACGGATAGGTGCCGGTGGCACCGCTGGCGTCGGGATTGCCGGTGTCGATCACCACGACCTTCTTGTTCGGGGTGACGAAGACGGTGCCGCCGCCGCCTTCAACATCGACCGAGATCATCTGCAACGCGTCGTCGCGGCGCTGCGCCAGCGCGGGAGCGGAAAGAATGGCGGCGCCGGCCAGCAGCACCAGGACAGATTTGCGGTTCATGTGAGTTTCCCTGAAAGACGCGATGCGGAATTGGCGTCCGCTTTGACGGCGAAAGCTACAGCCAAAGCGCGGCTTCGCAAAGACGCTTTCCGTGCCATCTTGGCCGGGCTATACGGCTTGGCATGATCCCACTTCCCGGCAAGGCCCACGACCTGGGCGGCGGCTTCATCGTCCGGCGGCTGCTGCCGCAGACCGGGCGGCGGACCATCGGCCCCTTCGTCTTCTTCGACTATTTCGGCCCGGTGGAATTTCCGCCCGGGCGCGGCATTGATGTGCGGCCGCATCCGCATATCGGCCTGGCGACGATCACCTACCTGTTCGACGGCGGCCAGACCCATCGCGACAATATCGGCTCGCTGCAGGAAATCCGGCCCGGCGACGTCAACTGGATGACGGCGGGACGCGGCATCGTCCATTCCGAGCGCACCGGCGCAGCGATGCGCGATCATGGCCATCGCCTGTGGGGCATCCAGAGCTGGATCGGCCTGCCCGAGGCAGACGAGCAGTGCGCCCCCAACTTCCAGCACTTCCCCGCCAGCGCGCTGCCCGAGCGTACCGAGAAAGATGTGACGCTGCGCATGATCGCCGGATCGGGCTTTGGCCTGACCTCGCCGGTGCGGACCTATTCGCCCATCCTGTATGCCGACACGAAATTCGAGGCCGGCGGCAGCCTGCATTACGGCCTGGAGCACAAGGAGCGCGCCTTCCTGGTGGTCGAGGGCGAAGTGGAAAGCGGCGGCGAACTTTCCGGCACCGAGCGCCATGTGGCAGGTTCGATGCTGTTCCTCTATCCCGAGGAAGAAGTGACGCTGTTCGCCCATGCCCCGGCGCGCGTGATGCTGGTGGGCGGTGCGCCGCTCGATGGTCCGCGTCATATCTGGTGGAATTTCGTCGCCTTGGACCGCGCCCGCATCGAGCAGGCCAAGGAGGACTGGCGCGAGAACCGCTTCGGTCCCATCCCCGGCGACGACCAGGAATTCATCCCGCTTCCGGAGTAGTGAGGAACGGCGCGCGCAAGCGCGCGAACAGGTCTTGTGATGCTGTGGCAGTCGCGGCGGCGATAGGGGGAAAAATGAAATACAACCGTCTGGGCAATACCGGCCTGCAGGTTTCCGAACTCTGCTTCGGCACCATGACCTTTTCCGGCGCCAACTTCCTGGGCGGCGTTGTCGGCAAGCAGACCCAGACCGAAGCCACCCAGCTGATCGGCAGGGCGCTGGAAGCGCGGATCAACTTCATAGATACCGCCAATGTCTATGCGCTGGGCGAATCCGAAACCATGACCGGCCAGGCCCTGAAGGATCTGGGCGTGGTCCGCAGCGATGTCGTGATCGCCAGCAAGGTGTTCGGCCGCATGGCGCCCGGCCCCAACGATATCGGGGCTTCGCGCGGCCATATCATGGACAGCATTGGCCGCAGCCTGGAACGGCTGCAGACCGATCACATCGACCTCTACCAGATTCATCAGTCCGACATCGCCACCGGCGTCGAGGAAACCATGCGGGCGCTGGACGATCTCGTGCGCCAGGACATGGTCCGCTATATCGGCGTCTCCAACTGGGAGGCCTGGAAAATCATGAAGGCCAACGGCATTGCCGACAAGCGGGGCTGGACGCGGATCGAAACCAACCAGGCTTATTATTCCCTGGCCGGGCGCGATATCGAGCAGGAGCTGGTGCCGCTGATGGCCGACCAGCAGATTGGCTGCCTGGTGTGGAGCCCGCTGGCCGGTGGCTACATGGCGGGCAAATATACGCCGGGCGGCGAAGCGCAGGCGCCGGGACGGCGTGCCGGTTTCGACTTCCCGCCGATCGACAAGGACCAGGCCGACCGCATCGTGCTGGCGATGCGGCCCATCGCGGCGGCGCATGGCGTATCGGTGGCGCGGGTGGGGCTGGCCTGGGTGCGGCAGAAGCCGTTTGTCACCTCGACCATCATCGGGGCCAAGACGATGGCGCAACTGAACGACAATCTGGAAGCGGTGACGCTGGAACTGACAGCGGACGAGATCGCGACGCTGGACGCGGTCAGCGCCGACCGGCCGCAATATCCGCACTGGATGGCGAAGCGGAACAACGGCACGCGGCTTTACACCGGCGAGCCGGTCACGTTCGGCGGGATACCCTCGCCCAAAGTCTAGTTCCTGACTGTCATGGCCCGGCGAAGACGGGCCATCCAGGGCCAAAAGTACTGGCGCAGGTTGCCCCTGGGTTCCCGCTTTCGCGGGAATGACAGGTTGTGAACGTTGCGCCATCCGCTCCGCATGCAGCGCGAAGGCGTGCGCGATGGCGGCATCGCATTGCGCCAGGAAGGCGGCGAGCCAGGCCCGGCGCGCAGCAATATGTTCGCGCGTCGCGCGGCTATAGTCACCGTGCACGAAGCGGTTCTGGTTGCCGGGCTGGCCGCCGCGACGGCGGCGACCAGCTTTGGCCGATGGCGCGCTGTCGCGCGCGGGGCCGCCGCGTTTTTTCTTAAGTGCAATCCACGGCTTTATTTTCGCACCCATTCGAACCTCCGGAATTTGGAGGGCCCCTCCCCTCCACATGCGCCATCCCTTTCGGACAGGAGTGTAGGAAAGGACGGCGGCGGCGAACACGGGGATATGTGGAAGCCCGATTTCGGCGTGAAGACGCGGAAACAACACGCGAAATCGGCGAAAGCGGCTGGTGGATAGGGCGCGTGACTAGAGGAAGTTATACTCGGTGAAGAGCGGCGTGAGATCACGCCCCCATACGCCGTAATAATTCTTCAGCATCTCTTCGGCGCGGGTATAGCCGCGATTGACCAGCTCGCGCAGCGGATTGAGGAAACCGTCCTCGCTCATGCCGCCGCCATCCAGCGCGGCGCGGCGCTTGAGGCCCGCCGAAGAGATTTCCAGCATGCGATGCGCCAGTTCGTGCACCGTCGCCTTGCGGAACGGCGTCTTGAAGCCCTGCTTGGCGACGCCATCGCGCAGCGCCTGGCGTTCTTCCGCCGTCCAATCCTTGACCAGGTCCCAGCAGGCATCCAGCGCAACATCGTCATAGAGCAGGCCAACCCACAAGGCGGGCATGCCGCAGATGCGCCGCCACTGCCCGCCATCGGTGCCGCGCATTTCCAGGAACGACTTCAGCCGCACTTCCGGGAAAATGGTGGTGAGATGATCGGCCCAGTCGCTCATCGAGGGTTCGATATGGGCGACCTCGGGAATTTCGCGGGCGAGGAACTTGCGGAAGCTCTTGCCCGCCACGTCGATATACTTGCCGTCGCGATAGACGAAATACATCGGCACATCGAGCGCGTAATCGACATAACGCTCAAAGCCCATGCCATCGTCGAACACCCAGGGCAGCATGCCGGCGCGGGCATTGTCGACATCGGTCCAGACCTGCGCCCGGTAGGAGAGAAAACCGGAAGGCCGGCCTTCGCGGAAGGGCGAGTTGGCGAACAGCGCCGTGGTGATGGGCTGCAGCGCCAGCGCGACGCGGAATTTCTTCACCATGTCGGCTTCGGAGGAGAAATCGAGGTTCACCTGCACGGTGCAGGTGCGGAACATCATGTCCAGGCCATAGCCGCCCACGGTGGGCATGTAGCGGCGCATGATGCCGTAGCGGCCCTTGGGCATCACCGGCACTTCGTCCAGCCGCCAGTCGGGCGCGAAGCCGAAGCCCAGCATGCCGACGCCGATCTCGGTGGCGACTTCGCGGGTCTCTTCCAGATGGGTGTTCACCTCGGCACAGGTTTCATGCACCGTTTTCAGCGGCGCGCCGGAGAGTTCGAACTGGCCGCCGGGTTCGAGGCTGAGCGAGGCGCCGTTCTTGGTCAGGCCGATGATGTTGTCGCCTTCCTTCAGCGGCACCCAGCCGAAACGCGCCATGCCTTCCAGCAACTGGCGGATGCCGGGCTTGCCGTCATAGGCGATGGGTTTGCGGGTCTTGAGGTCGTAGACAAATTTCTCGTGCTCGGTGCCGATGCGCCAGTCGGCCCGGGGCTTGTTGCCCTTGGAGAGATGCAAAACCAGGTCGTCGCGGCTCTGGATCAGGCCGCCGGCGGATTGCGGAATGGACATGAATACCTTCTGGCGGGTCCCTGGGCGCTAGTTAGGCATCCGGCGAGGCAGGCGCAAGAGCAGCGGGAAAATCCCCCGCTACGCTCTGCCATATCGCCAGCGCCGCCAGCGCGGCGGTGTCGGCGCGCAGGATGCGCGGCCCCAGCGTCACCGGCGTCACGAATGGCAGGGCGCGCAGCATGGCGCGCTCGGCCGGATCGAAGCCGCCTTCGGGGCCGGTGAGGATGGCGGCGGGCGCGGGCGCGGCGGCCTGTGCCAGTGGCTTCGCGTCACCGCCCTCGTCGCAGAAATAAAGCCGCCGTTCTTGCGGCCAGGACGCCAGCAGCTTTTCGAGCGATAGCGGCGCGGCGATCTGCGGCACGCAGACACGATCCGACTGTTCCGCCGCCTCGATGGCGTTGGCGAGCAGGCGCTCCGCGTTGACGCGGCTGACGATGGTGCGGCGGGTGAAGACCGGCTGGAGTTTCGCCACGCCCAGCTCCGTCGCCTTCTGCGCCAGGTAATCAGCCGGTGTCTTCTTCACCGGCGCAAAGACCAGCCACAGATCGGGCACCGGCGCTTGCGGCGCGGTCTGCGCCAGCGCCCGCACGATGCCGCCGCGCTTGCTCACGGTTTCCAGTTCCGCAAGCCATTCGCCGTCGCGGCCATTGAACAGGCAGACGCGGTCGCCCGGTTTGCCCCGCAGTACATGCAGGAGATAATGCGCGTGCCCATCCGACAGCGGCAGCGCCACGCCTGCGCCCAGATCGGCAGTCACATAAAGCCGGGTACGCCCGCCCGTTTCCATCAACGCGTCAGCCATGCCAGACTAAAGCCTGCATGACACAAACTGCGCAACCCGCCGACGCCATCGCCGCGCCCTGGATGGAGGCCCTGCCCCCGCGCGTGCGGCCCTACCTGCAACTGATGCGGCTGGACCGGCCCATCGGGGTCTGGCTGCTGTTCTGGCCCTGCGTCTTCGGGCTGGTGCTGGGGGCCACTGTGCAGGATCGCAGCTTCACCGACTGGCGCGACCTTTATTTCAGTATCCTGTTCGGGCTGGGCGCCATCGTGATGCGGGGCGCGGGCTGCACCTTCAACGACATCATCGACCGCAAGTTCGACGCGGCGGTGGCGCGCACGCGCGGGCGGCCGATTCCATCGGGCGCGGTGAGTGTCGAGGCGGCGCTGGTCTTCCTGGTGGCGCAATGCCTGACGGGGCTGGTCATCCTGCTGCAGCTCAACAATTTTGCCGTGGCGCTGGGCGCGGGCTCGCTGCTGCTGGTGGCGGCCTATCCCTTCATGAAGCGGATCACCTGGTGGCCGCAGGCCTGGCTGGGCCTGACCTTCAACTGGGGGGCGCTGCTGGGCTTCGCCGCCCAGACCGGCAACATCGGCTGGTCCGACGCCATGCTCTATGCGGGCCTCATCTTCTGGACGCTGGGCTATGACACCATCTATGCCCTGCAGGACAAGGATGACGACGCCCTGATCGGCGTGAAGTCCACCGCGCGGCTGTTCGGCGCCAACACCAGGGCCTGGGTGGCACGCTTCTATGTCATCGCCTTCGTGCTGGTGCTGGCCTCTTGCTATGCCGCCCATGCCGGCTGGCTGTTCACGCCGCTGATGCTGGCGGCGGGAGCGCACCTGGCCTGGCAGGTGAAAAAGCTGGAGGCCGAGGATGGCGATGGTGCGTTGGTGCTGTTCCGCGCCAACCGCAATACCGGCGCGCTGATCGCCATCGCGTTCCTCGCCGCCAACTGGTTCGGATGAACCTAGAACGCGATCCTGCCAGTGAGGATTTCCCAGAACATTCTCCCGTCGCCCATCAGGCTGTAGAGCGGATAGCGGAAAGTCGCGGGCCGGTTCTTCTCGAAAAAGAAATGTCCATACCAGGCAAAGCCATAGCCGCAGACCAGCGCCAGCCCGAACAGGCCGATACGCCCCGTCAGCAGCGACGCCAGCAGCAGCACCAGCGCCAGCGAAGTGCCGACGAAATGAATCCGCCGCGTCGCCCGCCTGGCATGCTCGCTGAGATAGAAGGGGTAGAATTCGGCAAAGCTGCGATAGGTCATGCGCACCTCCCGGAGGCAGCTTGCGCCAGGACGCAACGCCTGAAAAGGGCGCGGCCATGACCGCCCTGCCGATCCTGAGCTGGCATGGCCTGCTGCTTTTCACCGTGGGGGAATTGCTGTTCTCGCTTTCGCCCGGCCCCACCGTGGCGATGGTCACCGCCTATGGCTTCCGCAGCGGCTGGCGCACCGCTTTGCTGGCCAATGGCGGCGTGCAACTGGGCAACGCGATCTGGTACCTCCTGTTTGCCGCCGGACTGGGGGCGCTGGTCACCGGCTGGTCCGATGCCCTGCGCACCTTTCGCTATGCCAGCGCGGCCTACCTGCTGTGGCTGGGCGCGTCAGCCTTGTGGCACAGCCGCCACCCGCATGCCGCCGCCAAGCGGCCTGAGCTGCGGCACGGGCCATTCGTCCAGGCGCTGCTGACCCAGATCGGCAATCCCAAGGCGATGCTGTTCTTCGGCGCCTTCCTGCCGCCCTTCATCGACACCGGCGCGCCGCTGCTGCCGCAATATGCCGTGCTGTTCGTGGTAACGATGCTGGGCGAAGGCCTGGTGCTGGGCGGTTATGGCTGGCTGGCGGCCAGGAGCGGACGCCTGGCGGCGGCGCATCACGACCTTTGGCGCGAACGCCTCAGCGGCGCGATGATGCTGGTATTGGGGATATTCTTCGCGTGGACCACATGACGCCGCAAGACTTCATCCGCGACAACACGCTGGCACTGGCGCCGCCGCTGGTGCCGGAGATCACGCTGCGGCTGGCCACCGAAGTCGTGCCGCTGTGGAAGAAGACCGAGGAGGAACTGGAGGAGATGGGCGTGCCGCCGCCCTACTGGGCCTTTGCCTGGGCCGGTGGGCAGGCGCTGGCGCGCTATATTCTCGACAATCCGCAGGTCGTGGCGGGGAAAAGCGTGCTCGATATCGGCAGCGGCTCCGGGCTGGTCGGCATCGCCGCGATGCAGGCAGGGGCAAAGGCCGTGACCGCGGCAGACATCGATGCTTTTGCCGCCGCCGCCATCGCGATGAACGCACAGGCCAATGGCGTGACGCTGAAGGTGGCGACCTGCAACCTGATCGGCGGTCACGCGCCCTGGGAGGTGATCCTGGTCGGCGACCTGTTCTATGAGCGCCCGCTGGCGGAAAGCCTGCTGGCCTGGCTGGGCCCGCTCACCTGCCCGGTGCTGATGGGCGATCCGGGACGCAGCTATTTCCCCAAGGCAGGCGTGGAGAAGCTGAGCACATATAATGTGCAGACGACGCGCGACCTTGAGGACCGCGAGATCCGCGAAACCAGCGTGTATCGATTGGTCCGGGGCTAGGCGGCTCCCCCGCCCTCTGGCAGAGTGATCGCGGTTTTGCTTGGGGGCAATCATGGCTGGTATTCCGCTCAATCCGGACGCCGAAGACAACGGCAACGAACTGAAGCGCGCCCTGGGGCCAGTCCATCTCATCATGCTGGGCATCGGCGCCATCATCGGCGCGGGCATCTTCGTCTCCACCGGCCAGGCCGCCGCCAACTATGCTGGCCCCGCCGTCGTCATCTCCTACCTGGTCGCCGGAACCGGCTGCCTGCTGGCCGGGCTCTGCTATGCCGAGTTCGCCTCGATGATCCCGGTGGCGGGCAGCGCCTACTCCTACTCCTTCGCCACGCTGGGCAAGTTCTTCGCCTGGATCATCGGCTGGGACCTGATCCTGGAATATCTCGCCGCCGGGTCCGCCGTGGCGGTGGGCTGGGCCGGATACTTCAAGGGCATGATGGCCAATTTCGGCATCACCATTCCCGATCATCTTTCGACTTCGCCCGTGACCTGGGAGGCCGCCACCGGCGCCATGCACCTGTCGGGCGCCATCATCAACCTGCCCGCCGCAATCCTGATCCTGCTGCTGACCATCCTGCTGGTGATCGGCATCAAGGCCAGCGCCAGCTTCAACGCCGTCATGGTGGCGCTGAAGCTAATCGTGGTGCTGCTGGTGATCGGCTTCGGCTTCCAGTACGTCACCGCCGACAATCTGACGCCCTTCATCCCGGAAAATATCGGCACCTTCGGCCAGTATGGCTGGAGCGGCATCCTGCGTGCGTCGGGCGTGGTCTTCTTCGCCTATATCGGCTTCGATTCCGTCTCGGTCGCGGCGCAGGAAGCCAAGAACCCCCAGCGCAACATGCCCATCGGCATCCTGGGTTCGCTGGGCATCTGCACCATCCTTTATGTGCTGATGTGCATCGTGATGACCGGCATGGCCAACTACACCACCTTGAACGTGCCCCAGCCCGTCGCCACGGCGGTGGAAGCCACCGGCGGCGCGCTGGCCTGGCTGGTGCCGCTGGTCAATATCGGCGCCGTGCTGGGCCTGGGCACCGTCGTGCTGGTGCTGCTGCTGGGCCAAGCGCGCATCTTCTACGCCATGAGCCGCGACGGCATGCTGCCGCCGCTGTTCAGCAAGGTGCATCCGAAGTTCCGCACGCCGCATGTCTCCACCATCCTGATCGGCGGCGTGGCGGCCCTGCTGTCGGCCTTCCTGCCGCACGACCTGCTGATCGAGCTGGTCTCCATCGGCACCCTGGCCGCCTTCGTGCTGGTCTGTGTCTCGGTGATGGTGCTGCGCAAGACCCATCCCAATGTGCACCGGCCCTTCCGCACCCCGTGGGTGCCGATTGTTCCCATCGGCGGCATCCTGGTCTGTGGCGCGATGATGGCGGGCCTGCCGCTGGATACCTGGATCCGGCTGGTGATCTGGTTCGCCATCGGCCTGGCGATCTACTTCCTCTATGCGCGCCATCACGCCCGGACGCCCAGCTACGCCTTGAAGCGCGACTAAGGCGCGCTTAAGAAGGCTCATGGCCTACAATTCCCTGCGCGATTTCATCGCCCGTCTGGAAAAGGACGGTGAACTGGTGCGCGTGCACGAGCCCGTCTCCACCGTGCTGGAGATGACGGAAATCCAGACCCGCCTGATCGCCGAGGGCGGCCCGGCGGTGATCTTCGAAAATCCCATCCGCGCCGATGGCACGCCATCCGACATGCCGGTGCTGGTCAACCTGTTCGGCACGGTCAAGCGCGTCGCTCTGGGCGTAACGATGGGCGGCATCGAACGCACCGCCGCGCCGCAACTGCGCGAAGTCGGCGAATTGCTGGCGCAACTGCGCCAGCCGCAGCCGCCGCGCAGCCTGGGCGAAGCCGCCGAACTGCTACCGCTGGTCAAGACCTTGCTGGCGATGAAGCCCAAGACCGTTTCCAGCCCGCCCTGCCAGGAGGTGGTGCTACGGGGCGATGACATCGACCTGACCAGGCTGCCGGTGATGACCTGCTGGCCGGGCGAGCCCGCGCCGCTGATCACCTGGCCGCTGGTGGTGACCAAGGGGCCCTCGGATTCCCGCGAGGACAATTACAATCTCGGCATCTACCGCATGCAGGTGCTGAACAAGAACCAGACCATCATGCGCTGGCTGAAGCATCGCGGCGGGGCGCAGCATCATCGTCGCTGGGGCAAGGAGAAGCCGGTGCCGCTGCCCGCCGCCGCCGTGATCGGCGCCGATCCCGGCATGATCCTGGCTGCGGTGACGCCGGTGCCCGAAACGCTGAGCGAATACCAGTTCGCGGGCCTGTTGCGCGGATCGCGGATGGCGCTGGCCGATTGCGTGTCGCAGCCGCTGAAAGTGCCCGCCGAGGCCGAGATCGTGATCGAGGGCGAAGTCTCGCTCAGCGACTATGCGCCCGAGGGCCCCTATGGCGATCACACCGGCTATTACAATTCGGTCGAGCCGTTCCCCATTTTCACGGTGACGGCGATCACCATGCGCAAAAAGCCGGTCTATCTTTCCACCTATACGGCGCGGCCGCCGGATGAACCGTCGGTGCTGGGCGAGGCGCTGAACGAAGTCTTCATTCCGCTCATCAAGCAGCAATTTCCGGAGATCGTGGATTTCTGGCTGCCACCCGAAGGCTGCTCCTATCGCATCGCCGTGGTGAGCATGAAGAAGGCCTATCCCGGCCATGCCAAGCGCGTGATGATGGCGGTGTGGTCTTACTTGCGCCAGTTCATGTACACCAAGTGGGTGATCGTGGTGGATGACGACATCAATGCGCGGGACTGGAAGGATGTGATGTGGGCGGTTTCCACCCGCATGGACCCGGCGCGCGACGTGACGCTGATCGAAAGCACGCCGATCGATTATCTCGACTTCGCTTCGCCGGAAAGCGGCCTGGGCTCCAAGATCGGGTTGGACGCCACCAACAAGCTGCCGCCCGAAACCCACCGCGAATGGGGCCAGAAGATCGCCATGGACGAGGATGTGGTCCGCCGCGTCACGGAAAAATGGGCGAAGCTTGGCCTGCCCGGCCCGGGCAAGCCGATCTGGAAGTAGCCACCGCTACAATTCGTGACTCTTTCGTCTCGCAAAATGCGGCGTTTGCGCCTGCAAGCCGCTTGATTGTGCGCCGCACCCTGTGTCCTGCTCGGGAAAACGGGACCGGGGGGAAACGTGCGCCATACTCAACTCTTGATGATCCTGCCGCTGGCCTGCGTCCTTGCCGGACCCGCCGCCGCGCAGGAAGCCGCCTGCACCAAGCAGCTCAAGCTCGACAATGAAATCCAGATGGAGTCGCGTGGGCCAGGACCATCCCTGGTGCCGGTCGAGATCGACGGCACCAGGCAAAAACTTGTCTTTGCCACCGCTGGCACCGCCACCCAGATCAGCGAAGACACCGCCAAGAGCCTTGGCCTGGCGATCAGCCCGAGCGACCTGGCGCTGTACGACGCCAGGGGCAACGCCCACAGCAACAAGGTGACGGCCAAGAGCTTCGCCGTGGGCACGATGCAGGGTTCGAATGTGGAGCTGTCGGTCGCGCCGCCGGGCGGACGCGGCCTGTTCTCGCTCAGCCACATGCTGCCTTTCGACATCGACGTCGATTTCGGCACCGACAAGCTGCGCTTCTTCTCGCAGGATCATTGTCCCGGTGGCGTTCTCTACTGGCAGGCCAGCGTGGTCGGCGTGCTGCCGATGACCATCGACAAGGGCCGCGTCACGATGCCGGTGGAAATCGACGGCAAGGCGCTGACCGGCGTCATCGACACCGCCGCGATGGGCCTGCGCTTCAAGGACGCGGTTGCCGACAAGGTGCTGGGCCTCGGCGAGGGCATGACCGGCAAAAGCCATACCGGGATGCTGCGCCTGAACCAGCTGGGACTGCGCAACATCAAGTTCGACATCGTGTCGAACGGCGCCATCGAAAGCGGCAGCATCACCGCCACGGCGCGCAACCGTTCCGCCGCCCTGCAGAATGCGCTTGCCCAGCCGGAAGTGGTGATCGGCATGGACCTGTTGCGCAAGCTCCATCTCTACATGGCGTTCGGCGAGAAGAAGCTTTACATCACGCCGGCTTCGGCAAGGCCCGCACCAGCGGCCGCGCCGCCGCAACCCGCGGCGAACTGACGGGTTCTGGCGCGGCGCTTGACGCCAAGGGCGGTTTTCGGGCATCGCAATCCGATGACAGCTCCCGCAAAAGACCCGCAGGCCATTCTTGCTGCCGTCCTGGCGGCGGCGAAAAAGGCCGGTGCCGACGCCGCTGACGCCCTGTTCGTCGAAGGCGTTTCCTCTTCCGTTTCCTATCGCCTGGGCAAGCTGGAGGATGTCGAGCGCGCCGAAAGCTCTGATCTGGGCCTGCGCGTCTTTGTCGGCAACCGTGTCGCCATCGTCTCCTCTACCGATTTCTCCGCCGATGCGCTTGCCGCCCTGCCCGCCCGCGCCGTGACGATGGCCAGGCTGGCGCCGGAAGACAAGTATGCGGGGCTCGCCCCCACCGACAGGCTGGCGCGCGATATTCCCGCCCTCGATCTGGAAGACGCGGGCGAGCCCAGTGCCGAGCGGCTGGTCGAACTGGCGCGCGATGTCGAAGTCGCCGCCCTGGCGGTCAAGGGCGTGACCAATTCCGAAGGCGGCGGCGCGTCTTTCTCGCGCAGCGCCGTGGCGCTGGCGACTTCGACGGGATTCTATGGCCGCTATGCCGGCACCAGCCACGGCATCAGCGTGGCGGTGCTGGCGGGGATCGGCACCGGCATGGAGCGCGACTATGATCACGCCAGCACGCGCCATGCCAGCGACCTGCGCAGCGCCCAAGACATTGGCCGCACGGCCGGCGAGAAGGCAGTGCGGCGGCTGAATCCGCGCAGCATGAAATCGCAGAGCGTGCCGGTGGTGTTTCATCCCGACGAGGCGGCGGGCCTGCTGGGGCATTTCGCGGGCGCGATCTCGGGCGCTGCCATCGCGCGCGGCGTCTCGTTCCTGAAAGACAAGATGGGCACGGGTATTTTCGCGCCGGGCATCACCATCATCGACGATCCGCACCGGGTGCGCGGCCTGCGCTCCAAGCCGTTCGACGGCGAAGGTGTCGCCAACATGCGCCGCGCGCTGATTGATGACGGCAAGCTGACAAGCTGGCTGCTGGATTGCGCCAGCGCGCGCCAGCTTGGCCTGGCAACCACCGGCCATGCCGCGCGCGGCACCGGCGGTCCGCCCTCCCCCTCCATCACCAATCTCTATCTGGCGGCGGGCAAGGCCTCGGTGCAGGAGCTGATCGGCGATATCAAGCAGGGCTTCTATGTCACCGAGCTGATGGGCATGGGCGTCAATGGCGTGACTGGCGATTACAGCCGTGGCGCGGCGGGCTTCTGGATCGAGAATGGCGAGATCGCCTTCCCGGTGGCCGAAGTCACCATCGCGGGCAATCTGATCGACATGTATGCCCGGCTGACGCCCGCCAGCGATCTGGCGTTCCGTCACGGCACCAATGCGCCTACCGTGCGTATCGATGGAATGACCCTGGCCGGAGCGTAACCTTGGCTCTATCGGACGATCTCGCGCTGTTGGAGGCGGCCTGCCGCGCCGGGGGAGAGATCGCGCGGCGGCGCTTCCAGGAAGGCTGCAAGAGCTGGAGCAAGCAGGGCGGCAGCCCCGTCACAGAAGCAGACCTGGAAGTCGATGCCTATCTGCGCCACACGCTGACGCAGGCGCGCCCCGATTATGGCTGGCTGTCGGAGGAAAGCGTCGATGACCGCAAACGCCTGGAGTATCACACGCTGTTAATCGTCGATCCCATCGACGGCACCGTCGCCTTCCTGAAAGGCCGCGCCCATTTCACCGTCTGCGCGGCGGTGGTGCGCGACGGCGCGCCGGTGGCAGGCGTGGTCTACAATCCCCTGCTCGATCATCTTTACAAAGCGCAGGTGGGCGGCGGCGCTTTCTGCAACGATGCCCCCATCCATGTCAGCGCCTGTCACGGCCTGGCCGGTTGCGCCATGCTGGGCGACCGCACCATGCTCACCGCGCCGCCCTGGCCGCCGATGCGGGTGGAAACCCGCAACTCGGTCGCCTATCGCGTGACGCTGGTGGCCGATGGCAGTTTCGACGCCACGGTCAGCCTCTCGGCCAAGCGCGACTGGGACCTGGCGGCGGCCGATGTCATCCTGCAGGAAGCGGGCGGCTTGATCACCGACCGGCAGGGCGCGCCGCTGGTCTACAACCGGGCGGACGCGGTGCAGCCCAGCATGGTGGCGGCCGGGCCCGCCTTGCATGCGCAAATCATCTCGCAACTGCGACAATAAGAGAGATAGCCCTGTCACGCGATTGCGCTTGAATGATGCGGCAATCCGAACGCGGACCGGTCATGGCCAAACCACCCCCCAAGCAATTGCTGCATCTGGTGTTCGGGGGCGAGCTGGTCAGCACCGAGGGCACCGAGTTCAAGGACCTGAACAAGCTCGACATTGTCGGCGTCTATCCCAACTTCGCCGAGGCGCGCACCGCCTGGGCCGCCAAGGCGCAGGGCACGGTGGACCAGGCCCAGATGCGCTATTTCGTCGTCCATATCCATCACCTGATGGATCCTGACCACGATCACGACCACTAAACGGTTGCACGGATTAGGCTTTTTCGCCCTCGCGGCTAAGAGTTCCCCGTGCTAGACGGACGGCGATGACGCCCCCGTCTCTCTCCCCCGCCGCCCCCTCGCCGCTCCGTGCCGGCCAGGTTCTGGCGCGGCTGCTGCGCGATTACGTCCGGGGGCAATGGCACCTCTTTGCGGCGGGCATCCTGGCCCTGCTGCTGGCCGCAGCGGCGGGCGGCATCCTGCCCCAACTGGTCAAGCTCGAACTCAAGCAGATTTTCGACAAGGGCTCGGAATCCTGGCTGCTGCCGCTGTCGCTGATCGCCTTCGCCACCATCGCCCTGCGCGCCGCCGGCATGTTCGCGGGCCGCACCCTGATCGACACGCTGGGCGAGAAGGCGGTGGCGGCGGCGCAAGCCGACATGTTCCGCAGCCTGATCCGGCGCGACCTTTCCGGCCTGAACGCGCTGCATTCGGGCCAGTTCGTCTCCGGCTTTCTCTATGACGCCACCCTGCTGCGCGACGCCTTCACGCTGGCGATGGCGGCGATCTTCCTGGAAGCGGTCTCGCTGGTGCTCTATCTCGGCTATGCGCTGTGGGTGGACTGGCAGCTTTGCCTGCTGGCGCTGATCGCCACGCCCGCCGTCGCCTGGGCGATGGAACGGCTGGGCGGTTCGCTGCGCCGCGCCGCCACCCGCAGCATGCAGGAAACCGGCGATCTTTCCGTGGCGCTGTCGGAAGCGATGGATGCGCGCCGCATCGTCAAGGCCTATGGCCTGGAGGCCCACGTCACCGAGCGCGTCCAGTCCAGCCTCAACCAGCGCCTGCGCACGCTGCTCAAAGCCGTGCGCCTGCGCTCCGCCGCCGCGCCGACGACCGAACTCTTCATGGGCGCGGTGATCGCGGTGGTGCTGTATGCGGCGGGCTGGCAAAGCCTGCATGCCGGGCTCACCGCCGACACCTTTGCCGGTTTCCTCACCGCCCTGCTGCTGGCGCAGCAGCCGGTGCGCAATCTCAGCCAGCTCTGGCCCAGCGCCCAGCCCGGCATCGCCGCCGCCAACCGCATCTTCGCCCTGATCGACGCCAAGCCCGCCATCCTGGACGCACCCGGCGCCAAGACCCTGCGGGTCGAACGCGCCCCCAAAGGCGGCGCGGTGCGGTTTTCCGGCGTCGGCTTCGCCTATCAGGACGGCGCCGACAGCGCCATCGCCGGACTTGATCTCGACATCCCACCCGGCAGCAAGGTGGCGCTGGTGGGCCCCAGCGGTGCGGGCAAGAGCACCATCTTCAACCTGCTGCTGCGCTTCTATGATGTCGATGCGGGCGGCATCGCCATCGACGGCGCCGATATCCGCAACGTCACGCTGGCATCCCTACGCAGCAACATCGCGCTGGTGACGCAGGAAGCGATCCTGTTCGACGAAAGCGTCGCCGACAACATCGCGCTGGGCCGCGCTGGTGCCAGCCGCGCCGAGATCGAGGCGGCAGCCAGGGATGCGGCGGCGCATGACTTCAACCTGGAATTGCCGCAAGGCTATGAAACCCGCGTCGGCGAAGGCGGGCTGAAGCTGTCGGGCGGCCAGCGCCAGCGCATCGCCATCGCCCGCGCCATGCTGAAGAACGCCCCCATCCTGCTGCTGGACGAAGCCACCAGCGCACTCGACACCAGCTCCGAGCGCCAGGTGCAGGAGGCGCTGTCGCGCCTGATGCATGACCGCACCACTATCGTGATCGCCCATCGCCTTTCCACGGTTCTCGATGCCACCCGCATCTATGTGCTGGACAAGGGCGGCGTCGCCGAAATGGGCACCCATGCCGAGCTGCTGGCCAAGGGTGGCCTCTATGCCGAGCTATACAGCCATCACAATCTCGACGGGGCGGCGTGATGACCGCCACGGTTTCCCAAGACCGTCCCTGGGGGCTGAAGGCCTGGTCGGGCGTGGCGCGGGCGCTGCAGCCCCTGGCGCCGCTGCTGCTGCGCCTACGCGCGGCGCGCGGCAAGGAAGACTTGAGCCGCCGCCATGAAAGGCTGGGCCATGCCGCCCGCCCGCGTCCCGAAGGACGGCTGATCTGGGTGCATGGCGCCAGCGTGGGCGAAAGCCTGTCGGCCCTGCCCCTGGTGGAAAAGCTGATGGCGGATGGCTTCCAGCTGCTGGTCACCAGCGGCACCGTCACCAGCGCCACGCTGCTGGCGCAACGCCTGCCCTCCGGCGCGATCCACCAGTATGTGCCCTTGGACATGCCCGGCGCAGTCGCCCGTTTCCTCGACCACTGGCAGCCGGAAGCCGGGCTGTTCGTGGAATCCGATATGTGGCCCAACCTGATTGGCGCGGCCCGCGTGCGCGGCGTCAAGCTGGCGCTGGTCAATGCCCGCATCTCGGCCAAGTCGGCGGAAGGCTGGCGGCGTGCGCCGAAGATGGCGGCAGCGCTGCTGGGTGCGTTCAATCTCTGCCTGGCGCAGGATGAAGAGATCGCGGTGCGCTTTCGCGCCATCGGCGCGCGCAACGTCACGGTGGTGGGCAGCCTGAAGGCCGACGCGCCGCCGCTGCCCGCCGAACCGCAGGCGCTGGCGGCCTTGCAGGACATGATCGGCGGCCGCCCGCTGCTGATCGCGGCCCAGACCCATGAAGGCGAGGACGAGACCATCCTGCCGGCCCATGACCTTCTGCGGGCCCAGTTTCCCGATCTTCTCACCATCATCGTGCCGCGCCATCCGATGCGTGGCGCGGCCATCGCCATGCTGTGCGGAACGCGCGGCGCGGCCCGCCGGGCGCTCGGCGATGCCATCACCGCGTCCACCGCCGTCTATATCGCCGACACGATGGGCGAGCTGGGCCTGTTCTATCGCCTGGCGCCCTTCTGTTTCATCGGCGGCACGCTGGTGCCACTGGGCGGACACAATCCGCTGGAGCCCGCCTCGCTGCACTGCGCCGTGCTGGCCGGGCCGCATCGCGCCAGTTCGCAGGGCGCCTTCGACGCCATCCTGGCGACGCAGGGCCTGGGCTCGGTCGAATCCAGCACCGACATCGCCGCCACGGCCGCAAAGCTGCTGACCGACGCCGATGCCGCGACGCGCGCCGGACAGGCCGCCCGCACCGGTGCGATGGCGCTGCAGGGCGCGGTCGCGAAAACCGTGACGCTGTTGCGGGAAATGCTGGCTGATGCGCGCGCCTGATTTCTGGAAACATCGCGGCCCGGTGGCGCAACTGCTGGCGCCGCTGGGCCACCTTTATGGCATGAGCATCGCGTGGAAGGCGGCGCATGCCAGTCCCTATCGTGCCGCCATGCCGGTGCTGTGTGTCGGCAACCTGACAGCGGGCGGCAGCGGCAAGACGCCGGTCGCCATCGCCATCGCAAGGCTTCTGCAGGCGCGCGGCAAGAAGCCGGTCTTCCTGACGCGTGGCTATGGCGGCAAGGGGCACGGCCCGCTGCTGGTGAAGCCGCATCATGACGCCAGACTGATGGGCGACGAGGCGCTGCTGCTGGCACGGGCCGCGCCCACTATCGTCTCCCGCGACCGCGCCCTGGGTGGCGCGCTGGCGGGCGACGAAAAGGCCGATGTCATCGTGATGGATGACGGGCATCAAAATTTCGCGCTGGCCAAGAACCTGTCGCTGGTGGTGGTGGATGGCGGCGGCGGTTTCGGCAATGGCATGGCACTGCCCGCTGGGCCGCTGCGCGAGCCGGTGGCGCAAGGTTTGAAGCGTGCCGATGCGGTTGTCATCATGGGTGCGGGCAATCCCGGCCTTGCCGGTTTCACGGGCCCGGTGCTGCGCGCCTGGCTGGAGCCGCTGCCGCATGATTTCGCCGGTCGCAAGGTGCTGGCCTTTGCCGGCATCGGACGGCCACAGAAATTCTTCGAGACGCTGAAAGCTGCTGGCGCCTTTGTCGAGGAGACGGCAAGCTTTCCGGATCATCACATCTTCAGCCCCGACGCGCTGGCGGGCCTGCGGGCGCGCGCCAAGGCCCGGGGCGCGCAACTGGTGACGACGGAAAAGGACCTGGTGCGGATCGACCCGGCGCAGCGCACGGGCATTGCGGCGCTGGCGGTGCAGGCGCGCTTCGAGGATCTGGCGCCGATGGAAAAACTTCTGGACCGGGGGCTCGCATGACCCTGCGCGAGACACTGCGCTATGGCGCGGAAGCGGCCGTGTTCTTTTTCTTCATGGCCCTCTTCCGGCTGCTGCCGGTGGATACGGCCTCGGCGCTGGGCGGCTGGATCGGCCGCACCTTCGGGCCCCTGCTGCCGCCGGACCGCACGGCGCGCAAGAACCTGTCGGCGTCCTTCCCCGAAAAATCGGACGCCGAGCGCGACGCCATCCGCATGACCATGTGGGACAATCTGGGCCGTGTGGTTTCGGAATATCCGCATCTGGGAAAGTTCACGCCGCTGGGCGACGACCCGCGCATCACCAGCGATTTCCGCACCCCGGTGGCGAAGAATTCCTTCCCCAACGGGCTGATGTTCATCTCTGGCCATTTCGCCAACTGGGAAATGATGCCGATCCTGGCCGAGCAACTGGGCTATGACGGCGCCACCATGGTGCGCCCGCCCAACAATCCCTTTGTGGCGCGCTACATCGAACGCCAGCGCGGCATCGCCGGCCCCAAGACCCAGATCGTCAAGCAGAACGCGGCGCGGCGCATGCTCTCGACCTTGCGCGGCGGCAAGGCGATCTACATGCTGGTGGACCAGAAGAACAATGAAGGCGTGCCGGTGCCCTTTTTCGGCCGCGACGCCTGGACCACGCCGGCGGCGGCGGCCTTTGCGCTGAAGCTGAACGCGCGCATCGTCATCGCGATGAACCAGCGCCGGGGCGCGCGCTTCCATGTCACCATTGACGAGGGCCCGGACTTCACGCCCAGCGGCGACGAGACTGCGGATATCCAGCGCCTCACCGCCATCCTCACCGCCCGCATCGAGGAACTGGTGCGCGCCGATCCCGGCCAATGGCTGTGGATTCACAATCGCTGGCCGCGCGCCAAAGACCTGGCGCAGATGTCGCGTTAAAGGCGTTTGGGTGCCAGGGTGCGCGTCGAACGCGACGGATCAAGCCGCACCTGGAACCAGTTCATCGCCCAGTGCAGATGCGGACCGGTGGCGCGGCCGGTGGCGCCGATATGGCCCATCACCTGCCCGCGCCGCACCGTCTCGCCCGCGCGCACCAGCCGCCGCGACTGGTGCAGGTAGGATGTCGTGACGCCCTGGCCGTGATCCAGCAGCGTGAAGCCGCCATTGAGGAAGTGATCGGCGCTGATGCGCACGATGGCGTCGGCCGGCGCATGGATGGGCGTGCCGGTGGGCGCGGCCATGTCGACGCCATAATGCGGCGCGCCCGGAACGCCGTTGTTGATGCGGCGGCTGCCGAATACGCCGGAAAGAATGCCGGGCGCGGGCCAGTCGAAGCCGGTGAGGAAGTCGCCGCCCGCCGTGTCGTCGAGACGGGCGAGAAAGATTTCCTCCGCCTCGCGGTTGATGCGGGCGGTCTCGGCAGGATCGGGCGTCACGGTGGCCTGCGGCAGGCCGTTGACGCGCTGCTCGTCATAGCTGCGCGCGGCGGGCTTGAAGGAACGGCTGTCGCCGCCGCCATCGGGGTAACGCACGGTGACGAGGTTAGCCGTGGTCTGGTCATAGCCGAAGCCAAAGGCGAAGCGGCCTTCCGGCGTGACATGCAGGGGGCGGCCATCCAGCGCCACGATCGAACCGGGCGGCGCGGCGCCCAGCGCCAGTGCGCCCTGCTCCATCGCGCCAGTGACACTGAAACGCACCGGTGGTTGTGCGAAAGCGGGAGACGCGGCGATGGCGGCCAGCCCGGCGACAAAGCCCCGGCGGGTGGTCATTTCGGGACCAGGCCTTTTTCCTGCATCCGCGCCGTGGAGATGCCGGGATTGGCGTAGGGCTCCTGCAAGTCGACGCTCCAATAGCGCAGCGCCTCCAGCGGAATCTGCGTGTCGCTGACAGCGCAGACGACATAGGCGCCCGGCGTCAGCACTTCGAATTCGCCGTCATGATAGGCAAGCCGGGCCTCGCCGCCCTTGCCGTCCAGTTCCATCTTGTTCATGGCTGCAATTTAGGGGCTGGCGCGGATGAGAACAAGCATTCCCGACGCATCGCAGACATCACCTGGATGGCCCGTATTCGCTGGCAATGACAAGCTGCGATTCAGAACAGCGAACCCTGATCGGTTCCGGGCTTCTTGGCTTTGCCCGGCTTTTCCGGCTTGTGGCCTGCCGCGACGGCGGCGGCCTCGCCATCGGCGAACACCAGGGTGAGGCCCTCGCCCGCCGCCAGCGCACCGGCGCGGCGGCGCAGGCTGCCATCATCGCCCCGCACCAGCGCGAAGCCGCGTTCCAGCACGGCTTTGTACGAGATGCTGTCCAGCACGCGCGCTGCCAGGTTCAGCTTTTGCGCCGAAACCGCGTGGCGGCTGCGGAAAGCGCGTTCGGCGCGGGCCTGCAGCGCGGCCAGCCGCTCGCGCGCCGCCGTCAGACGGGTGGCGATGACGCGCGGCCGCAGCAGCGCCGCAGCGTGCCCCAGCTCGGCGCGATGGGCGGAGAGGTTGCGCCGCAGCGCCCCGGAAAGCTTTTCCGCCGCCGCGTCGAAACGCTGGCGTGGACCGGCGAACAGCGCTTCGGGCCGGGGCAGCACGCGCGCCAGTTGCGCCAGGTGGCGGCGGCGATCCGCCATGCTCTTGGTGGAATGCCGCAGCATGCGGCGTTGCAGCTCCAGCGTGGCGGCGATCAGCTCGGCCCGCACCGGCACCGCCAGCTCGGCGGCGGCGGTGGGCGTGGGGGCGCGGACATCGGCGGCAAAATCGATCAGCGTGGTGTCGGTTTCGTGTCCGACTGCCGAGATCAGCGGAATCCTGCTGGCAGCGGCGGCACGCACCACCGCCTCGTCGTTGAAGGCCATCAAATCTTCCAGGCTGCCGCCGCCGCGGGCCACGATCAGCAGGTCGGGGCGCGGCAGCCGTGATCCATCCAGCGCATTGAAGCCGGTGATGGCGGCGGCGATTTCGGCGGCGGCCTTTTCGCCCTGCACCGCCACCGGCCACAACAGCACGCGGCGTGGGAAGCGCGCATTCAGCCGGTGCATGATGTCCTTGATGACCGCGCCGGTGGGCGAGGTGACAACACCGATGACGTCGGGAAGAAAAGGCAGCGCCTGCTTGCGCGACGGATCGAACAGCCCTTCGGCCAGAAGCCGCTTGCGTCGCTCTTCCAGCAGCGCCATCAGCGCGCCCGCCCCCGCCAGTTCGATCTGCTCGACGATGAGCTGGTAGCGCGAGGAGCCGGGATAGGTGGTGACGCGGCCAGTGCAGACCACGTCCATGCCCGCCTCCGGGCGCAGGGCGATAGAACGCGACGACTGCTTCCAGATGATGGCGTTGAGAACCGCCTTCTCGTCCTTCAGGTCGAAATACGTGTGGCCGGAGGCGACGGTCTTGAGGCCGGAAATCTCGCCCCGCACCCGCACGAAGGGAAAGCCCTCCTCCACCGCCCGCTTGATGGCGCCGGACAGCTCGCTGACGCTGAATTCCGGGAGATTGGTGGCTGTTTCACTCATGGGCGGGGGATGATACAGGACCGCCGTCGGGAAAGGGAAATGCGATGCGGGTCTTGCTGGTGGGATCGGGCGGCCGGGAACATGCGCTGGCCTGGGCGCTGGCCAAAAGCCCCTTACTGACCAGGCTCTATTGCGCCCCCGGCAATGCCGGGATCGCGGGTGTGGCCGAATGCGTGCCGATTCCCGCCACCGATTTCGCCGCCCTGGCGCGATTCGCCAAGGACCATGAAATTGACTTCGCCGTGATCGGGGCCGACGCCCAGCTTGTGGCCGGGCTGTGGGATGTGTTCGAGGCGTCGGGCATCCGCGCCCTGGGGCCGAGCAAGGCCGCCGCCGTGCTGGAAGGCTCCAAAGGGTTCGTGAAAGACCTCTGCGCCGAGCTCAATATTCCCACCGCCGCCTATCAACGCTTCCGCGACGCGGCCAGCGCCAAGACCTTTGCCCACGGCCTGGGCTATCCCGTGGTGATCAAGGCCGACGGCCTGGCAGCGGGCAAGGGTGTGATCATCGCAACAAGCGCGGCGGAAACCGACAGCGCCATCGACTTCATGTTCGAAGGCGGCTTCGGCGCCTCGGGCCACGAGATCGTGGTCGAGGAATTCATGGAAGGCGAGGAAGCCAGCTTCTTCGCCCTGTCCGATGGCGTGAACGTCATCGCGCTGGCGGGGGCACAGGATCACAAGCGCGTCGGCGACGGCGACACCGGCCCCAACACTGGCGGCATGGGCGCCTATTCGCCTGCGCCCGTGTTGCCACCCGCGCTGGAACAGGTGGCGATGGATGTCTTCATCAAGCCAACCGTGGCGGCGATGGCGGCGCGTGGCATGCCCTATATGGGCGTGGTCTTCCTCGGCCTGATGATCACCAAGGCTGGACCCAAGCTGGTCGAATATAATTGCCGCTTCGGCGACCCCGAAACGCAGGTGCTGCTGACGCGCCTGGACAGCGACCTGCTGGCGGCGCTGCTGGCGGCGCGGGACGGCACGCTGGATACGCTTGACCTGCGCTGGAAGACGGAGGTGGCGCTGACCGTGGTGATGGCGTCGCGCGGCTATCCCGGCACACCCGAGAAGGGCCATGTCATCACCGGGCTGGACCAAGCCGCCGCCCTGCCCGGCGTCACGGTCTTCCATGCCGGCACCGAGCGAAGGGGCGACGCCATCGTGGCGGTGGGCGGGCGCGTGCTGAACATCACCGCCCTGGGGGCTGATGTGGCGCAGGCCCGGGCCCGCGCCTATGCGGCGGCGGAAAAAATCCACTGGGAAGGCGCCTTTCGCCGGTCGGATATTGGCTGGCGCGCCTTGAACCGGTAACAAACAGACATGTTGCTATGGGCCGGATGGATTCTGATCGTGCTGGGCGTCGCCGCCCTGCCGCTTGACCGCAGGATCGCGCATTTTCTCTACGATCATGTCAGCGCCAGAAATCACAAGCGGCTGAACAGCGTCACCCATGCCGCCAAGGCCGGGCACTGGCTGGGTGCAGCGGTGCTGGCGCTGATCGTCGCGGCGGTGGCGCGGCAGATCGGCCTGCAAGGGCAAAAACTGGAGATGCTCGCCAATTACAGCCTGGCTTTCATCGCCAGCCTGACCGTGGGCAGCGCCGTGCTGCATGTCATCAAGCTGGTGCTGGGCCGCCGCCGCCCGCGCGACGACATGGAGATGGGGCTCTATGGCTTCGTGCCCTTCGCCTTCAACACCAACTTCAATTCCTTTCCCTCCGGCCACGCGCTGACCATCTTCTGTGTCGCAGTGATCCTGACCTGCGTTACGCCGATGCTGTGGCCGCTATGGTTCGGCCTCGCGGCGTTCCTGGCGGGTGTGCGCGCGCTGCTGACGGCGCATTTCCTGTCCGATGTGCTGATCGGTGGCGGCATCGGCGTGATCACCGCCCGCGAAGTATTGGTGCTGGCGTTTCCGGCCTTCGCACCGGGCTGGTATTAACTTCGTCTAGCCCGGAAAAAGCTTTTCAGTATTTCGCCTGCCGCCACCGGATCGCCCGCCCGCGAAACCTGCGGGCGGTGATGACAGGTCGGCTGTTCGAAGAAGCGCGGCCCGTGCAGCACGGCCCCGCCCTTGGGATCGTCAGCCGCGAACACCACCCGCGCCACCCGCGCCAGCGACAGCGCCGCCGCGCACATGGCGCAGGGCTCCAGCGAGACGAACAGGCTGGCGCCCGTGAGCCGCTCATTGCCCAGCGCCACCGCGCCCGCCCGCAGCACCAGGATCTCGGCATGGGCGGTGGGATCGCGCCGTTCGACGATGCGGTTGCCATCGCGGGCCAGCAGCGCGCCATCGGGCGCCAGCAGGACCGCCCCCACCGGTACTTCGCCCCGGGCAGCCGCCGCTTGGGCTTCGGCAAGCGCGAGTGCTATGGCTTGTTCGTCGGTCATGGAGAGCCCTTTGGCAGAAAAGAACAGGAAAGGCGAGAACGCCCCCAAAAAGGGTGGCTGGAGCCCGACGACCGACGCCCAGCCCCGGGTGGAAGCGGACCAGCGCGCCGTTCGTAGAAAGCCTGCCGCGCCGGTTGCTCCCGATGAGAGCAGCGCCCCGCGCGCGGAAGGCGAGCGCATCGCAAAAGTCATCGCCCGGGCGGGCGTCTGTTCGCGGCGCGACGCCGAACGGATGATCCTGGAAGGGCTGGTGAAGGTGGATGGCGAAGTCATCACGTCGCCCGCCCGCAACGTCACTGCCACCAACCTGGTGACGGTGGACGGCAAGCCGCTGAAGGCGCCGGAATCTGCGCGCATGTGGCGCTACCACAAGACGTCGGGCCTGGTGACGACGCACAAGGATGAAAAGGGGCGGCCCACCGTCTTTGCCAGCCTGCCGGAAAATCTGGGCCGCGTCGTTTCGGTGGGACGGCTGGATTACAATTCCGAAGGCCTGCTGCTGCTGACCAATGACGGCGAGATCGCACGGCGCATGGAAGTGCCCGCCAGCGGCTGGGTGCGGGTCTATCGCGCCCGCCTGTTCGGCAAGGTGACGCAGAAGGATCTCGATGCGCTGGCCACCGGCGTCACCATCGACGGCGTGCAATACGGCCCCATCGTCGCCAACCTGGAGCGCGCCCGGGGCGTCTATGCCTGGGCCACGGTTTCGCTCAAGGAAGGCAAGAACCGCGAAGTGAAGCGGGTGATGGAAAGCCTGGGCCTGAAAGTGGCGCGGCTGATCCGCATTTCCTATGGGCCGTTCCAGCTCGGCCAGCTTGCCGAAGGCCAGGTCGAGGAAATCCCGGCCCGGCTGTGGCGGGAAAAGCTAGGAATCGGCCGCAAGAAACGGGATGACGATTAAGCTGGACCGTCGCGCCCGGGATGGCATTCCGGGGCAAAAATGCTAAAAGCCCGGCATGAAAAAGAACAAGACGCCCAAGCTTGCGCCGCCCTATGCGGCAGAAACCAAGGATGTCCGGCTGGCCGGCACCTTTGAAGTGCTGGTTCCGGTCCCGGGCCGCAACAAGCCGCAGCGGGTGCCGCTGCAATTCCCGTCGCTGTCCGCCGCCGAAGGCTGGATGCACAGCGCCGAGGGCAAGGACCAGATCACCGAAATCCTGGACGCGGCCGAAGAATAGAAAAGCGGCGGCGGGCCGTGGGCGAACCCGCCGCGCGCCAGGCCGTTAGTGCTTGACCTTCTTTTCCTTCTTCGCATGCGTCATCGGCGCAGCCGGAGCCGCGGCCATCGTAGACGCGGCGGCAGGCTTGGCGGCCGGCTCCTTGGTGGCCTTTTCGGCGGCAGAAGCCGGCAGGGCCAGGGCGAGCGAGGCGATAACGGCGAGACCTAACAGAGATTTCATGGCGTTTGCTCCTTCTTGTTGACCTACGCCAATTCGCTGCCCCAATTCTGCGGTTACACTGTTCGCGCATAAACTTCCGTAACCTTTCGCGCCCTGCCGCGAAGTGAAGCGAGACGTGCGTGATTGCCCATGAGGCGCAGTACCGAACGTGGATGGTTGCAGCCCTTGCGGGTGATGGCGGCGCATACCGGCAATTGCTGTCGGCGCTGACCGGACACTTGCGGGTCTATTTCGCGCGGCGGCTGGATGCCACTGCGGCGGAGGATGCGGTGCAGGAAACCTTGATCGCCATACACAAGAGCCGGGCGACCTATGATGCGGCCCAGCCCCTGACCGCCTGGGTGCATGGCCTGGCCCGCTACAAGCTGGTGGATGCCTATCGCCGTCACAAGCGCCATGCTTCGGTGCCGCTGGACGATGAAGTCTTCGCCGATGACGACAGCGAGGCGCGCACCGCGCGGCGCGATGTCGGCAAGCTGCTGGACAAGCTGCCACAGGCGCGGCGCGCTGGTGATGGCGCAGCCGGTGCAATCCATTTTGCTGTTCGTCTTCTTCCTGTCGGTGGGCCTGCTGATCGACCTGCAATACCTGCGCGAGCACGCCATGATCATCGGCGCGGCGCTGGTGGTGGTGACGGGCGGCAAGACCTTCCTCAACTGGCTGCTGATGATGCTGTCGGGCGAGCGCTTCCTGATCGCGCTCAAGACCTCGCTGATCATCTCGCCGGTGGGCGAGTTCAGCTTCGTCATCGCCGGTACCGGCCTGGCGGTGGGCGCGCTGTCGGAGGAAGGCTACAAGCTGGCGATGGCGGTGATCGCCATGTCGCTGCTGGTGAGCCCGTTGTTCTTCCTGTTCGCGCGCGTCTTCCACCGCCGGGCGCTGGGCCGCTTCCGGATCATGGGACAGGAAATCGAGGATGTCAGGCTGTGGACGCCTAAGCCGGTTGCGGCGCAGGCTCCTGGTGAATGATGACCTCGGCGCCGGGAAATTCCTTCTCCAGCGCCTGTTCCAGCCCATCGGTGACGGTGTGGCTCTCTTCCAGCGCCATCGCGCCGTCGAGATAGATGTTCACCTGGATGAAGGTCGACAGGCCCGCCATGCGGGTCTTGAGATCGCGCAGGCCCTTCACATGCGGATACGCCGCGACGATGCGGATGATGCGGCTGCGGTCATCGTCAGGCAGCTCGCGGTCCATCAGCTGGTCGAGGCTGTCGCGGCCCACCGTGAAGGCGCTGTAGAGCAGCATCCCCGCCACGCCCAGCGCGAAGACCGGATCAGCCCACAGCCAGCCGAACAGGCCCGCCATCGCGATGCCCAATATCACCGCCATATTGCCCACCAGATCGCCGACATAATGGGCGCGGTCGGCGCGGATGGCGGTGGAGCGCGAGGCGACGATGGCGCGGTGCTGGTACCAGACCAGCGCCGCCGTCGCACCGATGGATACGCCCATCACCACCAGCGCGGCGGCGGAATTTTCCAGCGGGGCGGGCGCCAGCAGGCGCGTGATTGACTTCTGGATCAGGAACAGGGCGGAGAACGTGATGAAGGCGGTCTGGCCCAGTCCCGCCAGCGGCTCGGCCTTGCCGTGGCCGAAGCGGTGCTCATGGTCGGCGGGCGTCAGCGACTGGCGGATGGCGACATAGTTGGCGGCGGAGGCCAGCAGGTCGAGGCCGGAATCGGCCATCGAGGCCAGCATCGCCACCGAGTTGGACGTGAACCAGGCGCCCGCCTTCAGCAGCGTCAGCGTGACGGCGACGCAGACCGAGGCGATAGCGGCACGGCGCATCAACAGTGCGGCTTTTCCGGGACTCTCCATGCCGCTTGTTAGCATGAAATTCCGATTTTTCGTGCGGGCGATTTCGGTCTAGGCTGCGACTGCTTTTCAGACTGAGGTTCAGACATGCGCGCGAAATTGATGGCCCTGATGATGGGCCCGGCCCTGCTGCTGGCCGTGGCGGCGCGCGCCGATGAAGGGATGTGGACCTTCGACAATTTCCCGTCCGCCGCCGTGAAGACGAAATACAATGTCGATGTCACGCCCGCCTGGCTGACCCGGGTGCAGAACGCGGCGGTGCGGCTGTCATCGGGCTGTTCGGCCTCCGTCGTTTCGGCCAGCGGCCTGGTGCTGACCAACCATCATTGCGTGCGCGACTGCGTGGCGTCGCTGTCCACGGCGCAGGTCAATTACATCGAGGATGGTTTCCAGGCGACGCGGCGCGAGGACGAAAAACTGTGCCCCGGCATGCAGGCCGAGATCCTCACCCGCATCGGCGATGTCAGCTACCGCATCATCAAGGCGGGCTTGGCCAAGACCGGGCAGGAATTCGTGCGCGCCCGCGATGGCGAGATCGCGGCGGTGGAGAAGGAAGGCTGCGCCGGCCGCGAGGCCCAGTATCGCTGCCAGGTCATCACGCTGTACCAGGGCGGCCAGTACAAGCTGTATGAATATCGCAAATATGCCGATGTGCGGCTGGTGGCGGCGCCGGAAGCGCAGGCCGCCTTCTTCGGCGGCGATCCAGACAATTTCAATTTCCCCCGCTATGACCTCGATTTCTCCTTTGTGCGGCTCTACGAGAACGGTCAGGCGATGGCGACGCCGGCGCATCTGACCTGGCGCAGCAGCGCGCCGAAGGAGGGCGAGCCGGTCTTTGTCGCAGGCAATCCCGGCACCACCCAGCGCCTGCTCACCGCCGAACAACTGGAGGCGCTGCGCGACCGGGCGCTGCCCACCACACTGCTCTTCTATTCGGAGATGCGCGGGCGGCTGATCCGCTTCTCGTCCGAGAGCGCCGAGAACCGCCGCATCGCCGAGGACACGCTGTTCGGTATCGAGAACAGCTTCAAGGCGCTGTCGGGCCAGCAGAAGGCGCTGGTCGATCCCGCCCTGATCACCACCAAGCGCAAGGCCGATAGCGAACTGAAGGCGCGCGTCGCCGCCGACCCGACGCTGGCCGCCGACATCGGCGACCCGTGGGGCGAGATCGCCACGGCGCAGCTTGCCTATCGCGCGCTCTATGACGCCTACACGATGCAGGAATCGCGCGGCGGCTTCCGCTCCGAGCTTTTCTCCCATGCCCGTGCGCTGGTGCGGGCGGCGGAAGAACGCGCCAAGCCCAATGCCGAGCGCCTGCCCGGCTATACCGACAGCCAGTTGCCGCTGCTGGAAAAGCAGGTGCTGGACCCGTCGCCGGTCTATCCGGTGCTGGAACAGGCGGCGCTGGAATTCTGGCTGTCCAAGCTGCGCGAATATCTCACCGTGGACTCGCCCGCGACCAAGACCTTCCTGGGAAAAGATTCGCCCGAAGTGCTGGCGGCACGGCTGGCCAAGTCCGGCCTGGGCGATCCCGCCCTGCGGCGCAGGCTGTGGGATGGCGGCATGGCGGCAATCAAAGCGTCGAACGATCCGCTGATCCAGTATGTGCTGGCGACCGATGCCGCCAGCCGCGCGGTGCGCAAGGAATGGGAGACACGCGTCACCGGCCCGGTGGACCGCGCCCAGCAGCGCATCGCCCGCGCCCGCTTCGCCGCCTATGGCACCAGCGCCTATCCTGACGCGACCTTTTCGCTGCGCCTGAGCTTCGGCAAGGTCGCGGGCTGGGTAAACAACGGCGTCACCGTGGTGCCGTTCACGCGCTTCGCCGGGCTGTGGCCGCGCGCCACCGGCCAGTTCCCCTTCAACCTGCCCAAGCGCTGGGAAAGCGGCCAGTCCAAGGTCAATGGCGACACGGCGTTCAACTTCACCAGCGACAACGACATCATCGGCGGCAATTCCGGCTCGCCGGTAATCGACGCCAATGGCGCGGTGGTCGGCCTGATCTTTGACGGCAACATCGACAGCCTGGGCGGCGCCTTCGGCTTTGACCCCGCAAGCAACCGCGCCGTGTCGGTGGCAACCAGCGCCATCACCGAGGCGCTGGAGAAGATGTATGGCAACGGGGCGCTGGTGGGCGAGTTGACCGGGCGCTAGGCGAGGCCTTCCGCCGTCAGCGCGGCGCGGACGCTGGGACGCGCCGCCATGCGCGCCTTGAAGCCGTCGAGATGGGCCAGGCCGGAAATGTCGATCTTCATGTTCTCGGCCCAGCGCAGCATGACATAGAGATAGGCGTCGGCCGGGGTGAACGACGCACCCATCAGGTGCGCGCCGTCCAGCCGCTCGTTGATGAAGCCCAGGCGATTGAGAATCTTCTCGCGCGCCGCCTGCGCCACTTCGGGGCTGGGATTGCGGAACAAGGGCGAGAAGGATTTGTGGACTTCGGACGTGATGAAGGCCAGCCATTCCAGCAGGCGGTAGCGCTTCTCGCCGTCCGGCGTCATGCCCGCCTTGTCGCCGAGATAGGTCAGCAGCGCGACATTCTCGGTCAGCAGCTCGCCATTCTCCAGCATCAGCGCCGGGACATAACCCTTGGGGTTGATGCCATAGAAATCATGGCCGCTTTCGGTCTTGTGCTCCTTCAGATTGACCTTATCCAGCGCCAGCTTGAGGCCGCCTTCGGTGGCGACGATATGGGCGGCAAGCGAACAGGCGCCGGGGGAATAATAGAGCTTCATGGCATGATCCTTTAATTGCGACCAAAATTTTTCAGGGAAACAGGCGTTCCGTCGTCCACGCCGCATCAGCGCGGGCGCGGCTGAAGACCAGCCGGTCATGCAGGCGGAAGGGCCGGTCGCGCCAGAACTCGATGCGCGACGGCTCCAGCCGCCAGCCGGTCCAGTGCGGCGGGCGCGGCACAGTGCCGAAGCCGAATTTCAGCGCAAACTCCGCAATGCGCTTTTCAAACACGAACCGCCCTTCCATCGGACGCGACTGATCCGAGGCCCAGGCGCCGATCTGGCTGTCTTTCGGGCGGCTGGCGAAATAGGTGTCGGCTTCCAGCGCCGTCACTTCGCGGATATTGCCCTGCACCCGCACCGCCTTGCGCAGGCTCTTCCAGTGGAAGTTGACGGCGGCACGCGGATTGGCCGCCAACTCGCCGCCCTTGATGCTTTGCGCGTTGGAATAGAAGACGAAGCCGTTGCGGTCGGCGCCCTTCAGCAGCACCATGCGGACATTGGGCTGGCCCGACGCGTCGGCGGTGGCCAGCGCCATCGCGTTGGCGTCATTGGGCTCGGACATTTCAGCCTCGGCCAGCCAGTCCCGGAACAGGGCAATGGGATCGGCATCGGGGGGCATGCCGCCATCGTCCAGAAGTTCACGCACGTCTTTCGCCATGTTTAGTTGCCTAGCATCTCGGGCCTTGGCACTCTAGCCTTTGATCATGCGCTTCGCCCACATACCCGCCCTGTGCCTTTGCCTTGCCCTCACGGCCTGCGCCGCCGAAAGCGGCGCGCAACTGGCCCTGACCTTTGACAGTGGCGTCGCCGCCTATGATGCGGGCGACAAGGCGCGGGCCTTCGCGATCTGGAACCGGATTTCCAGCCAGGACCTGGCCGCCATGCGCAACGTCGCCATGATGCTGCGCAAGGGCGATGGGGTGAAACAGGATGCCCAGACCGCCGCCGACATGTACCGCCAGGCCGCCGAGGCCGGGCTGCCCACCGCCCAGGCCGACCTGGCCGACATGCTGCTGAAAGGCGAGATCGGCCCGCCCAATCCGAAAGCCGCCCTGCCCCTGCTGCAGGCGGCTGCCGCCGCCAACCACCCCATTGCCCAGTACCAGTTGGGCCTGATGTACGAGACCGGCCAGGACGGGGTGGTGGCCAAGGATATCGACGCGGCGCGGACTCTGTATGCCAGCGCCGCCGGGCGCGGCATGGCCCAGGCGGCAGAGCGGTTGAAGGCCCTGGGCCCGCCCACGGTGCCGCCGCCACAGATCGTCACGCTTTAAAAGCTCCCTCTTAGCGAAAACGAGAGGCCATCCCTATATTGGGGAAGGAGATTCGATCCCGACATGCGTGACCCCTACCAAGTCCTTGGCGTGCCCCGGAATGCCGGCGAAGCCGACATCAAGAAGGCGTTTCGCGCGCTGGCCAAGAAGCACCATCCCGACAAGCATGCCGGCGACGCCGGGGCGCAGAAGACGTTCCAGGAGATTTCCGCCGCCTATGACATCCTGGGCGACAAGGACAAGCGCGCCCAGTTCGATGCCGGGGCCATCGGCAATGACGGCAACGCGAAAGGCTTCGATCCGCGCGGCGGCTTTCGCCAGGGCTCGCCATTTGGTTTTGGTGCCGGCGGCGGCAACAGGGATTTCCATTTCAGCTCCGACGACATGGGCGGCGGCGGTGGCGGCTTCGAGGATATCCTTGCCAGCATGATGGGCGGTGGCGCACGGCGGCAGCCGCGGGCGCAACCGGGACAGGATTTCACCGCCACCGTCACTGTCAGCCTGGGCGAGGCCGTCAGCGGCGGCACCCGCCGCGTCGCCATGCAGAATGGCGAACAGATCGATGTGAAGATTCCCGCCGGGGTGAACAACGGCCAGACCATCCGGGTGAAGGGCCGTGGCGGCGCCGGCCGCAGCGGCGGGCCCAATGGCGATGTGCTGCTGCAGGTGGCGGTGGCGCCCCATCCCTATATCGTGCGCGATGGCCGGGACCTGCGCATGGACCTGCCCGTGACCCTGAAAGAGGCGGTGCTGGGCGGCAAGGTTCCGGTTCCCACCCTGTCGGGCACCCTGGCGCTCAGCGTGCCGGAAGGGGCCAATACCGGCACCACCCTGCGCCTGAAGGGCAAGGGCGTGCCCGCCCACGGCCGGGAAGAGGCCGGGGACCTGTATGTACGCATTGTCATCACCCTGCCCGATAAGGCCGATCCGGCCCTGAAAGCCTTTGTGGAGGGCTGGGATACCGGCTATGACCCCCGCAGCAAACTGCGCTGAGTCCTGACATTTCGGGTGGCGAATCGCGGGTTTAAGCGGGTAAAATCCCCGTCCATTCGGAGAACAAGAAAATGGCGTTTGACGGCCTGATGAAGGGCAAGCGCGGGCTCGTCATGGGGGTCGCCAACCAGCATTCGATCGCCTGGGGCATCGCACAGGCCCTGCACGATGCCGGTGCGGAACTGGCCTTCACCTACCAGGGCGACCTGTTCAAGAAGCGGGTCGTGCCGCTGGTCGAGCCGATGAAGCCCGCCGCCCTGCTGGATGTCGATGTCACCGACGCCGCCTCGCTGGACGCCGCCTTCGCCGAACTGGGCAAGGTCTGGGACACGATCGACTTCGTGGTCCATTGCATCGCCTTTTCAGACAAGGAGCAGCTCAAGGGCCGCTATGTCGACACCACGGCGGAGAATTTCCGCCTGACGCTTGATATCTCCTGCTTCTCCTTCACCGCTGTCGCACAGCGCGCCGAGAAGATGATGCCGAATGGCGGCTCGCTGGTGACGCTGAGCTATTACGGCGCCGAACAGGTGATGCCGCACTACAACGTGATGGGCGTGGCCAAGGCGGCGCTGGAAGCCTCGGTGAAATACATGGCCGAAGACCTGGGCAAGAAGGGCATCCGCGTCAATTCGATCTCGGCGGGCCCGATCAAGACATTGGCCGCCAGCGGCATCGGCGATTTCCGCTATATCCTGAAGTGGAACGAGTACAACTCGCCGCTGCGCCGCAACGTCACGCAAGGCGAAGTCGGCAATTCCGCCCTCTTCCTGCTCTCCGACCTTTCCAGCGCCGTCACCGGCGAAAACCTGCATGTTGATGCGGGCTATCATGTCGTGGGCATGAAGGCGGTCGATGCGCCCGACATCAGCGTGAACAAGGAATGAGCCACAACAGCTTCGGGCACCTGTTCCGCGTCACCACCTTTGGTGAAAGCCACGGGATCGCGCTGGGCTGTGTGGTCGATGGCTGCCCGCCCGGCATCGCCCTGACCGAGGCCGATATCCAGCCCTGGCTGGACAAGCGCAAGCCGGGCACCTCCAAGTTCGTCACCCAGCGGCGCGAGAGCGACACGGTGAAAATTCTTTCCGGCGTCTTCCAGGACGAGCGGATGAAGCGCCAGGTCACCACCGGCGCGCCCATCGCGCTCTTGATCCAGAACGAGGATCAGCGCTCCAAGGATTATGGCGAGATCCGCGACAAGTTCCGCCCCGGCCATGCCGATTATACCTACATGGCCAAGTATGGCGTGCGCGACTATCGCGGCGGCGGCCGTTCATCGGCGCGCGAGACTGCGGCGCGGGTGGCGGCAGGCGCAGTGGCGCGCAAAGTGCTCGATTCCCTGTTCAAGAAGGTAACCGTGCGTGGGGCGCTGGTCGCCATCGGCGCCAAGGATATCACCCGCGCCAACTGGGATTGGGCGCAGGTGGCGAAGAATGATTTCTTCTGCCCCGACGCCGAAACGGTGCCGGTCTGGACCCGCTACATGGAAAGCCTGCGCAAGAAGGGTTCGTCTATCGGCGCGGTGATCGAGCTGGTGGCCGATGGCATTCCCGCCGGGCTGGGCGCGCCGATCTATGGCAAGCTGGACTCTGAGCTGGCGAGCGCCCTGATGAGCATCAATGCGGTCAAGGGCGTGGAGATCGGCGACGGCTTCGCCGCCGCGCGCCTATCGGGCGAGGAAAACGCCGACGAGATGCGCAAGGGCCCCTCTTCCAAATCAAATAAAGTGGGGCCGAAGTTTTTGTCAAACCATGCCGGCGGCATACTGGGCGGCATTTCCAGCGGCCAGCCGGTGGTGGCGCGCTTTGCGGTCAAGCCGACCTCGTCCATCCTGACGCCGCGCAAGACGATTGACGCCAGCGGCGCGGACACCAGCATCGTCACCAAGGGCCGCCACGACCCCTGTGTCGGCATTCGCGCCGTGCCGGTGGGCGAAGCGATGATGGCCTGCGTGCTGGCCGACGCGGCGCTGCGGCACCGGGCGCAGGTCGGCTAGTTCATTTCCAGTTGAGCGAATACGCCACTTCCGCGCCGAGGGAGAATTGCGGCTCGGATGGCGGGCTGACCTTCATCGCCGTCTCGCGCGCGCTGACGCAGGCATCCACCTTGGTCGCCAGCTCGGAAAAATTGCCCGCCTTGTCGAATTCCTGCAGCACGCAGGCGTCGAAGAGGGTGTATTCGTCCTGTTCGCCGCAGCCGAAGGACGAACGATCCTCGCGCGCCGCCGTGAAGACGATGTGCTTTGGCCCCCGCATCGCCCGGATGAATTGCCCAGCATAACAGGCCGACAGGATGATGACGGCGGGGCGCTCGCCGCAGGCCAGGTCGACCAGATCGGCCATCGGCGTGGGATCGACCAGCCGGTTGCCCACGATGATGCCTTCATGGGTGCCGTGGCTGGTGAAATAGATCATGCAGCCGCCCAGCGTCTTACGGCCCAGATTCGTCAGGCCATAGGTGATGGCCTCGCCGGTCGAGGGCTCGATGCCCTGATAGGGATAATTCTGCGGCTGCACCGAGAACTGCTTCATGTTCTCGGGCTTGAAGCCGATGGAAACCAGTTTCTTGGCGATCTCGCGGCGGCCATTGTCGAAGACTTCGGAAGGCTGGCCATTCTGCGCCCGCCAGTCGCCCGCCACCACGATGGCGGCCCAGTCGGCGAAGAAGGGCTGCGGCGGTGGCGGCGGCGTCAGCAGCGGATAGGCGAACCAGCCAGTCACCGCCACGGCGATGACAGCCACGCACGCTGCCAGGGATTTTTTCCAGTTCATTTCCGCTCAAACCCAGCGACCAGCTCAATATGGGACGAGAAGAGGAATTGGTCCACCGGGGTGACGATGCCGGGGGCAAAGCCCGCATCGGCCAGGATGCGGGCGTCGCGGGCGAAGGTGGCGGCGTCACACGAAACATAGGCGATGCGGCGGATTTTCGAGGCGGCCAGCATCCGGCATTGCGCCTGCGCCCCGGCGCGTGGCGGGTCCAGCACCACGGCGTCGAAACGGTTCAGTTCCAGCACCGTCAGCGGCGCCTTGAACAGGTCGCGGACTTCGGTGGTGACGGGCTTGAGCCCTTTCGCGTTCCGGGCGGCAGCGGCCAGCGCGTCGAGCATGGGCTTGTCGCCCTCCACCGCATGGACCTTGGCGCGGGCGGCCAGCGGCAGCGCGAAGGTGCCAAGGCCGGAGAAGAGGTCGGCGATATTTTTCGCTTTTCCCATGAGGTCCGGCACCATGCACTGCAAGGCTGCTTCGCCTGCGCGGGTCGGCTGCAGGAAGGCACCCGGCGGCAATTTCACCGCGACGCCACCCAGCGTGATGGTGGGGGCGGCGTCTTCCAGCAGGATTTCGCCATTGAGGATCAGGCGGGCGATGGAAAGGCCCTTCAGCGCCCTGGCAAACTGCGCCACCAGATCCGGCGCGCGCTTGCGCTCCCAGCGCAAGGCGGCATCGAAGCCATCGTCGCCTTCGGTGACATGGAGATCGGCGTGTTCACCGTCATGGAAGACGGGGGCAAGGCGATCCCGCAGTTTCTGCGCCAGGTCAAACAGGCCAGGTGTGAGGATGTCGCACTGGCGCATGTCCACGATGGTGTGGGATTTGGCGGCATGGAAGCCGATGGCGATGCCGCCGGCGGTGCGCGCGATCTTGAAGGCGGCGCGGCGGCGGGCATGGCGCGGGGTTTCGACCACCGCGCCCACTGCGGCCGTCACGCCTGCGCGCGCCAAGGCCTGCACCACGAGGGCGCGCTTCTGCGCCAGGTATTCCGTAGGCGGAACATCCTGCGCGACGCAGCCGCCGCAGACGGAGAAGTGTTGGCAAATACTCATTTCGGCGCGACGAACTCAGGACGAAAAATAACCGCGCCGGTCAGGCAAGTTTGCCCTCGAGGTGGACAACCTCCGCACCACGGCCCAGGGCCGAGAGCGCCGTATGGACGATGCCGTCGGCGTTGAGGCCGGCGATGGCATACATCTTCTCCGGCGTATCGTGATCCTGGAAAATATCTGGCAGGGTCATGGGGCGCACCTTGAGGCCGCGATCCAAGAGGCCGTCATGCGCCATGAAGTGCATCACATGCGCGCCGAAGCCGCCCATGCTGCCTTCCTCGATGGTGATGAGGACTTCATGTTCCTTCGCCAGACGGCGGATCATGCCGGTGTCGAGCGGCTTGGAGAAGCGGGCGTCGGCGATGGTGGGCGACAGGCCATAGCCAGCCAGGCGCTCTGATGCCAGCAGCACTTCGCCCAGGCGCGTGCCGAAGCTGAGAATGGCAATGGCCGTACCTTCCTTGACGATGCGGCCCTTGCCGATCTCCAGCGCAATGCCCTGCTCAGGCCGGGCGATGCCGGTGCCTTCGCCGCGCGGATAGCGCAGCGCGGAAGGCCGGTCATCGATGGCGACGGCGGTGGCGACCATGTTCACCAGTTCGGCCTCGTCGGACGGGGCCATGATGACAAAGCCGGGCAGCGGCGTCAGATAGGCGATGTCGAAGGAACCGGCATGGGTGGCGCCGTCGGCGCCGACCAGGCCGCAACGGTCCATCGCGAAGCGCACTGGCAGCTTCTGGATGGCGACGTCGTGCACCACCTGGTCATAGCCGCGCTGCAGGAAGGTGGAATAGATGGCGCAGAAGGGCTTCATGCCCTCGGTCGCCATGCCCGCCGCAAAGGTCACGCCATGCTGCTCAGCGATGCCGACATCGAAGGTGCGATTGGGGAAGGCCTGGCCGAACAGGTCGATGCCGGTGCCCGACGGCATCGCGGCGGTGATGGCGACGATGCTCTCGTCCTTCCTGGCTTCCGCGATCAGGCTCTCGCCGAAGACCTTCTGGTAGGTCGGGGCCTTGGGCCTGCTTTTCTTCTGCTCGCCGGTCAGGACCGTGAAATTGTTGACCGCATGCCACTTGTCGGGGGCGGATTCGGCGTGGGCATAGCCATACCCCTTCTTGGTCACGACGTGGATCAGCACCGGGCCGGTGATGGTGTCGCGCACATTTTCCAGGATCGGAACCAGGTGATCCATGTTGTGGCCATCGATCGGGCCGACATAATAGAAGCCCATCTCTTCGAACAGGGTGCCGCCCATCGCCATGCCGCGGGCATATTCCTCGGTACGGCGCGCCATCGTGAACAGACCGCGCGACAGCACGCGCTTGGCCATGCGCTTTCCGAAATTGCGCAGCCCCGTATAGGAGCGCGAGGAAACCAGCTTGGCGAGATAGGCGCTCATCGCGCCCACCGGCGGCGCAATCGACATGTCGTTGTCGTTGAGAATGACGATCAGGCGGTTCTTGTCGGCGCCGGCATTGTTCATGGCCTCGTACGCCATGCCCGCGCTCATCGAACCGTCGCCGATCACGGCGATGACGTTGTTGTTCCGGCCCTGCAGATCGCGCGCCGCCGCCATGCCGAGGCCGGCCGAGATCGAGGTGGAGGAATGCGCCGCGCCGAACGGGTCATATTCGCTCTCGCTGCGCTTGGTGAAGCCGGAAAGCCCGCCGCCGGTGCGCAGGGTGCGCATGCGCGAGCGGCGGCCGGTGAGGATCTTGTGCGGATAGGCCTGGTGGCCGACGTCCCAGATGATGCGGTCGTCCGGCGTGTTGAAGACGTAATGCAGCGCGGTGGTGAGTTCGACCACGCCCATGCTGGAGCCGAAATGGCCACCCGTGACCGACACGGTGTCGATCAGGTCGGTGCGCAGCTCATCGGCGAACTGGCGCAACTGCGACTTGTCGAGCTTGCGCAGGTCTGACGGCAGATCGACCTGATCCAGCAACGGCGTCTTGGTATTCGGAATGCTCATTTTTTATGACCCAAGCACACTCTTTGGGACGGCTGCGCGGCCGTTATGCGCAATGCCCCCAATACGCACGCTAGAATTGTGACGGGGATTCGCTGCAGATGCTAGCCCAATCAGGCGGTTGCTCATGCGCCATCCACCGGTGTGGCCGATTCGGCACCATTGGCGCCCAGCACTATCTTTTCCAGGCGGCCTTCGGCGGCCTTCAGCTTGGCCTCGCAATGGGCCTTCAGCGTCTGGCCGCGTTCGTAGAGGGCGATGGAATCTTCCAGCTCCACCTCGCCCTGCTCCAGCCGGGCGACAATGGTTTCCAACTCACGCAGGGACGCCTCGAAGCTGAGACCGGCGACCTCGGGGGCGGCGGGTTTCTTGTCGGTGGCGATGGGAAAGACTCCTGCGGACGGCGGATAAAGTGTGTCATCCGTAATTCGCACAGATCGGTTTGCAGCGCATCATGAATTTCGTTGCATCTGTCACAATCCACTAAATTTTTACTGTGGAATACTCAGTTTCGCGGCAACAGGGGCGCCCGCAACTCGACCCCGTTCCGGGGCAGCGCAGCCGCCCCTTCCACCACCTGCCGCACCCCCGGCAGGCCCAGCAGGGCCTGGACCTGGCCCAGGGTGGCGACTGCGCCCTCCATCCCACTGACGGCGCTGCGCAGCCCGCCAAACAGGCCGGCATCGCGGGGATAGACCCGGAACTGGCTGTTATCCTGCGGCACGCCCGCCAGCCGGGCCGCCGCCTGGGCCGCCGTCCAGAAGCCGCCCATCTCGTCCACCAGGCCCCGGGCCCGGGCATCCGTGCCGGTCCAGACCCGGCCGCGCGCCGCGTCCTCGACCTGGCTGCGGCTGAGCTTGCGGCCCGCCGCCACCTTGGCCGTGAAGTCGTCATAGATGACATCGGCCTCGCGGTTCACCGCCGCCCACTGCTCGGGCGTGTAGGGCCGCAGCGCCGAATCCATCAGCGCATTCCTGCCGACCGAGACTTCCTCGGTGGTGACGCCCGCCAGGCCAAGGCTGCGATTGACCGAGACCTTGCCGGTGATGACACCGATGGAGCCGGTGATGGTGGCAGGCTGGGCGATGATGCGGTCAGCGCTGAGCGCGATGTAATAGCCGCCGCTGGCCGCCGTGCCGCCCATGCTGACCACGACTTTCTTGCCTGCCGCCTGCGCCTTCTTCACGGCATGAAGAATCTGGTCGGAGGCGGTGACCGAGCCGCCGGGCGAATCCACCCGCAGCACGATGGCCTTGACCGCCTTGTCCTTCACCGCCTCGCCGATGGCGCGGGAAAGATCGTCGCTGGCGATGCCGGAACTGCCGCCGAACAGGGAATCGCCGGCGGTGCCGTCAACGATCTCGCCCGAAGCTTCGACGATGGCGATGGGGGCGCTGTAGGGTTCGGTGCGGCTGCGGACATAGGCCGACATCTTGATGGCCCTGGCGCCCGCGCCGGCACGGCGCAACGCTTCGGCCATCAGGTCGTCGTCATAGCCGGTGCGGTCGATCAGCTTGGCGGCCATCGCCTCCTCCGCCAGTTGCGGGCTGGCATCGAGCGCCGTGCGCACCGCGTCGGGCGTCAGCTTGCGCGCACCGGCAATGGCGGCGACGCCGCTGTCATAGGCCGACTGGGACAGGCGGGTGAGCTGTTCGCGGTCGGGCGCGCTCATGCCCTTTTCCATGAACATGTCGGCGTAGCTCTTGTATTCCTTGCGCTTGACGACCTGCGGTTCGGCTTCGAACTTGTCGAACAGCCCGCGCAGGAAAACCTGGCCCAGGCCGACACCGGCGGGCGCAAAATGACTCTTGGGCTGCACCCAGATGCTTTCGGCGACGGTGGCGGTGACATAGTCGCCCAGCCCGGCGCCATTGAAGCCCGAGGCATGCGCCAGCACGAACTTGCCGCTGGCGCGCAGCTTGGCCAGCGATGGCAGCAGCTCCTGCGCCTGGGCCAACGGGATCGCGCCATTGCCCAGCCGCAGCACCACGCCCTTCACGCGCGCATCCTTGCGGGCATTTTCCAGTGCCAGCACCAGATCCATCACCGTCACGGGCTGGGGGATCAGCAGCCCGGCCTGGCCGTTGGACGAATCCGCAATGGCCTCGCGCAGATCGAGCGTCAGCACCATGCTGGACGGCATGCCGTCGCCCCGCGCCAGCACGATCACCACGATCACCGCCAGCAGCAGGATCAGGCCCATGACGAAGCGGGCCAAGCTGTTCAGGACGGAGAGGAAGATGGATTTCGTCCATCCAAAAAACTTGCCCACGAAATCCTCCACCTGGTTCGACTGGGCAGCTATAACACACGAAAAGCCCGGCGACATTGTCGCCGGGCTTTCACCGTGATGCAGAAAGACTTTAGTGCTTGGCGTCGTCCAGGGCGTCGCGCAGCGCATCCTTGGCGCCGCCGACCGCGTTCTGCAGCTTGCCGGTCAGCTTGTCGGCCGCACCTTCGGCCTTGAGCTTGCTGTCGCCGGTGAGCTTGCCGGCAACTTCCTTGAGCGCGCCCTGGGCCTGCTTGGCCGAGCCCTCGATACGATCCTTGTCCATGTCATGCTCCTTGGGGGTGGGGTGTCATGAGAACGGGGGACGGCGCCGGCAGTTCCCATGTAACTTTTTCGCCATCCGGACGAACCAAACAGGGACAAGATCGCGTATAGTGCCAGCACGGAATGGAGACGGACCATGAATAGACGCCGGTTCTTGACGACCCTGCTGCTGGGCGGCACCGCCCTGGCGGCTGGCGGCGGCGCCCTGCTGACGCGCGGCGCCGGTGGTGAAGCCCTGGCCGCCACCTTTGCCGTGAACAAAACTGCCCCCGAATGGCAGAAAATCCTGCCCAAGGAATCCTATGAAGTGCTGCGCCTGGCTTCGACGGAATATCCCGGCACCAGCCCGCTGCTGAAGGAGCATCGCAAGGGCGTGTTCGCCTGCATGGGCTGCGCCCTGCCCCTGTTCGCATCCCAGACCAAGTTCGAGAGCGGCACCGGCTGGCCCAGCTTCTACCAGCCGATCGCCAAGACGGCGGTGATCGAAAACCGCGATGACAGCCACGGCATGGTGCGGGTGGAAGTGCAGTGCAGCCGCTGTGGCGGGCATCTGGGCCATGTCTTCGATGACGGGCCCAAGCCCACCGGCCTGCGCTATTGCATGAATGGCGCGGCGCTGAAGTTCATACCGGCTGCCTGAGACTGTTTGGGCGGTCTGCGTTGGCTGCCGTTTCATTCTTGAACCCCCATCCGTCGCAAGTCGGGTTTGCCAAGTGGCAAACACCTTATTGCGAAACCTTCCCCCTTCCTGGCGCTTCGCGCCGAAGTGGGAAGGAAGCTGGCGGATGCTGCGGGTCGCCCGGCGGCTCCGCTGCCGGGCCCGCGCTTAACAAAAAAGCCCACGCATCACTGCGCGGGCTTTTCGTTTGAAAACAACCTCGCTTACGGCGCGGCGGGCGCAGCAGCAGGCTTGGAGCGCGAACGGTTCGATTCCACCATGTTGTCATGGGCGGCGTTGAAGCCGTTGAAGGAAATCGGGAACTCGCGGGCCTTGTCTTCGCCATCAGCGGTGAGGCGCAGCTTGCCTTCGCCGCTGGACTTCATGAAGGCATCGATCAGTGGCTTTTCCACCGCCGCTTCGACATAGCAGCCGGCGCGGTCGCAACGGCGGAACTTCATCACCGGCGTGGCGAAAGTGTTGGTCTGGATCACCGCGCCCGCCGCGAGCGAGACGCCCAGCGGCACGCCCAGCACCATCACATAGCGGTTGTTGGCGGGCAGGAAGGCGATGCTGAAATTGATCAGCGGCTGGCCGGTGTCGCGGTTGCGCACCTGCTCGAACATATCGCAGGGGCTGCCGCCCTGGACCTGGAAGCAGCGCACCTGGAAGTCGCCAAAGGTGCGGACGTCCGGCGTGCCCTGCGGCGTCTGCGCCAGGACAGCGGTGGAAGCGAGCGCCGCGAGCGCGGCACCGGCGAGGATGGAGGCGGTTTTCATCAGAAGAATCTCCAGAACATGGACGAGCGGCGGCCTTCGCCACGCTCATAGGCGGACAGGGCGCTGTTGAAGCCCTTGAACGAAACGGCCAGCGTCTGCGCCTTGGCGTTCGCCGCCGCACCGGTGAAGGAAATCTTGGTCTCGGTGTTGGACCGGAGCGCCGACTTCATGGCGGGCTCCAGCGGCGTCACCGCCAGGCAGCCGACATTGTTGCAGGTGCGGTACTGGAAGACCTTGACCGGGTCCTTGCCGACCTGCACGCCGACGCCGGCATCCAGCAGCACATCATGCGGCAGCATGAAGGCGATCATTTCCTGGCCGGGCTTTTCCTTGTTGCGCATGTCGTAGACGATGGAGATGCGCGCCACCGTGGCCTTGAGGGCCGGATCGACGACATCGCCCATCACTTCGCACGAGGTCTGCTCGACCGCTGCCGCCGGGCAGTAGGTGCGCCAGTCGTCATACGGCGTGGTGGTCTCGGTGGCGACATTGTAGGTCGCCACGCCGCGCACGGCCCAGCCGAGCAACAGGCCCAGCACAAGCGCGCCGCCGCCAATGGCAAGGCGTTCCATATTCTTGTTCATGTTTTCAGTTTCGCTTCGCAAGTTGCGCGAGAACGCCCCCAAGGCGTTCCGCGGGTCTCAAACCGGCGTGAGGAGGTAGCAGAAACATCCGCCGAAGGAAACCGGTTAACCCGGGTTTTTTGCCCCGGAATCCGGGACTTGGTAAATCCGGCGATGACGATTTTGTCAGCTTTTCCAGCTTTTTGCCCCGCCGGGGCCGGAACCTACTTCTTGGCCATGACCAGCACCGGCTCGGCCCGCCAGTATTGCGGCCAGACGCGCGCCAGATTGCGCAGCTTGGGCAGGTCGTTGATGACGATATAGGGATAGGACGGGTTCAGGGTCAGGAAATCCTGGTGATAGGCCTCGGCCGCGAAGAAGCCCTTGAAGGCTTCGATCCTGGTGGCGATGGGGCGGGCGAACAGCTTCGCCCCATCGAGCTGGGCGATATAGGCGCGGGCCGTCGCGGCCTGCGCCGGGGACTGCGGGAAGATGGCGGTGCGGTAGCTGGGGCCGCTATCAGGGCCCTGGCGGTTCACTTCGGTGGGGTCATGCGCCACCGAGAAGAAGATCTGCAGCAACGTGCCATACGACACCACCTTGGGGTCATAGGTGACTTCCACCGCCTCGGCATGGCCGGTGGTCTCGCTGGTGACCTGGTCGTAGGTGGCGGTGTTCTTGGCCCCCCCGGAATAGCCGGAGACGGCGCGGCTGACGCCCTTCACATGCTGGAAGACGCCCTGGATGCCCCAGAAGCAGCCGCCCGCGAACACGGCCTTTTCCGTCGCCGCCATGCTGGCGGGATCGGCGGCGGGCGCCGGGATCGGCTTGTTCAGTTCCGCCGCGAAAGCGGAACCGGTGAGTGCCAGCGAGAACAGGAGAGCGATAGCGGTCTTCATGGTGTTCCTTCCTTTGCTCTCACTTCGTGCCGGATGGCGCGAAGGTTACAAGGCGGTGAGGATGGCGGCGTAAATAATGTCGAGTTCCGCCCCCGTGATGCAATAGGGCGGCAGCACATAGATCGTGTTGCCCAGCGGGCGCAGCAGGACCCCGCGATCCAGGGCATGCGCCGTCAGCTTCGGCCCCGCATCTGCGAGATAGCCGGGGTCGGACACTTTCAGGTCCAGCGCCGCGACCGTGCCAATTCTACGCACGTTTGTGACGCGCGGATCAGCGCGGAACGGCGCCAGCCGTTCTTCCTGCATCTGCGCCAGCATGGTGATGCGCTCGCGCACGGGTTCGTCGCGCCAGACGCCCAGATTCGCACGCGCGGCGGCGCAGGCGATGGGATTGGCGGTGTAGGAACTGGAATGGAAGAAGGTCTTGCGGCGGTCGGTGGAATAATGCGCCTCGAAGATCGCGGGCGTCGCCAGTGTCGCCGCCAGCGGCAGCGCCCCGCCCGTGAGCCCCTTGGCGAGGCAGAGAATATCCGGCGTCACGCCCGCCTGCTCGCAGGCGAACAGCGTGCCGGTGCGGCCAAAACCGGTCAGCACTTCGTCGGCGATGAAGAGCGTGCCGTGTTTCTCGCAGATCGCCTTCATCTCGCGCAGGATGTCCGGGCCATACATCAGCATGCCGCCCGCGCCCAGCAGCAGCGGTTCGACAATCAGGGCGGCGGCATTGGGGGCTTCGCGTTCCAGCGCCGCCAGCGTGGCTTTGGGATCGGATGGAAAAGGCAGCCGCGCCACGTCGAACAGCAGCGGCTCATACGCCGCATTGAAGACGCCGCGCGCGCCCGCCGCCATCGTGCCGATGGTGTCGCCATGATAGGCGTGTTCCAGCGCGATGATCCGGGTGCGCGGTTTGCCGCTATTGTGCCAGAAGCCCAGCGCCATCTTCAGCGCCACTTCCACCGACGTCGAACCGGTGTCGGAATAAAAGACTTGGCGCAAGCCGGGCGGCACGATCTTGAGAAGTTCGGCAGCAAGGTCTTCGGCGGGCTGGTGCGTGAAGCCGGCGAAGATCACCTGATCCAGTTGTTCGGTCTGCTTGCGGATCGCCGCCATGATGCGGGGATGGCTGTGACCGTGCGTCGTCACCCACCAGGACGAAATGCCGTCAAGGATGCGGCGGCCATCCTCAAGAATGAGCGACGCGCCCGCACCCCGCGCCACCGCCAGTGGCGCAGGCGCGGTAGCGTGCTGGGTGAAGGGGTGCCAGATGCCACTCACGCGAAATCATCCAGCCGGAAATTCGCCATGAAGGCGGCGGCCAGCGTTTCGCGGTTCAGGGCAGCGAGGCGCGGCAGGCGGCCCAGCCGTTTCACGCCGGATTTCTCGATGATGATGCCTTCGCTCTCGGCATGGGCATCGCCGATGAAGGCGATACCCAGCAGCGGAAGGTTGCGGGCACGGATCGCTTCCACCGACAGCAGCGTGTGATTGATGGTGCCCAGCGCGGTGCGGGCACACAGCACCAGCGGCAGGCCCCAGCGCGCGAAGACATCTATATTAAGCGTGGCGCGGGTCAGCGGTACCATCAGCCCGCCCGCGCCCTCGATAACGACGGGCCCATCGGGCGGCGTCAACGCATCGGTGTCGATGGTGACGCCCTCTTCCGCCGCCGCCTGGTGCGGCGAAGCGGCCAGCGTCAGGCGGTACTTTTCCGGCAGCACGGTGGCGCCCAGCCGGGCCGCCGTCTCCTTGTCGCCTTCCGGCCCCTCTTCTGAATCAACCCACCCCGCCTGCACCGGCTTCCAGTAGGGCGCGCTACTCACCGCGCACAACGCGGCGGCAAACACCGTCTTGCCGATATCGGTATCGGTGCCGGTCACAACCAGTCTCATGCGCGTTCCAGTTCGGCAGCGAGAGCGGCGAAGACCGTGTCGAGATCACCTTCTGTCACATGGGTGGTGATCGCCAGCCGCAAACGCGCCGTGCCTTCCGGCACGGTGGGCGGGCGGATGGCACGGATATCATGGCCGTGTCCCTGCAAGGCTTCGGCAAAGCGCAGCGCCCGCGCATCGGCGCCCAGGATGATGGGCTGGATCGGCGACCCGCTCGCCCGCCACTGGTTATGCCCACGCAAAAGTTTTTCCACATGCGCCACCAGCGCCATCAGCCGGGTGCGCGGGGCGTCGGCCCCGGCGGCAAGTTTCAGCGCCGCACGCACAACCGCCGCCATCAGCGGCGACGGCGCGGTCGAATAGACGAAGCTGCGCGAACGATTGACCAGGTAGTGCTTGTAAACCTGCGCACAGGTGACAAGGCCACCCGCCGCGCCCAGCGCCTTGCCGCAGGTGTGCAGCGTGATGATGTTCTCTCGGCCTTCAAACGCCGCCGCCAGCCCGCGCCCCTGCGGGCCATAGACGCCGGTGGCGTGCGCCTCGTCCAGCACCAGCATCGAGTCCGTGGCAGCGGCCAGCGCCACCAGATCGGCCAGCGGCGCGCGGTCGCCATCCATCGAATACAAGGTCTCTGCCGCGATCCAGGCGCGACCCGTGCCGCCCCTGGCGCGCCACCCCTTGATCGCATCTGCAATGGCGCCGACATCATTGTG
>Ga0114970_10000036_pt1 | contig 72706 bp, 66 predicted proteins | sample M_140205_XF_Meta_FD_87030 | JGI IMG/M metagenome (GOLD analysis project Ga0114970, IMG submission 87030) | Freshwater microbial communities from Lake Montjoie, Canada to study carbon cycling - M_140205_XF_MetaG | ecosystem: Environmental > Aquatic > Freshwater > Lake | place: Lake Montjoie... | reverse complement strand
TTCGCGGAAGGGCACGCCATCGACCATCAGCTTGTTCGAGCCGGGCAGCGCACCACGGGTGATCGCCATGGACTTGTCGAGAATGGGCTTGTTCATCGTCTGGACCTCTCCCTACGCCGGCATTACCCGGATCAGGTACGAAGGGACACGCGGGATTGCGATCTCAGGCCGCCCATCTTCCTTAAGAGAGGAGGCCGCCCCTGGGAAGCGCTCTTATACCGCCCTCTCCATCCCCGCCGCAAACTGTTTCAGGCCCTTGGACAATCCGCCGTCTTGCGATCCACAGGCGGAAATTGCAGCATACGGGCGGCAATTTCCGAGATCACCGAACATGTCCGACAGCCTCATTCCCGTGCCGGATGCGTGGCGCGCCCGCGCCTATTGGGACAAGGCGAAGTACGAGGCCGCCTATGCGCAGGCGCTGACCAATCCGGATGCTTTCTGGCTGGGCGAGGCGCAGCGGCTGGACTGGGCCACCCAGCCCACCAAGGCAGGCAACTGGAGCTATGATGCCGACAGGCTGTCGATCAAGTGGTTCGAGGATGGCGCCCTGAACGTTGCCGCCAACTGCGTCGACCGGCATCTGGCGACGCGCGGCGACCAGGTCGCGATCATCTGGGAAGGCGACAACCCGGCCGAGAGCCAGCGCATCACTTATCGCGAACTGCATGAAGCCGTCTGCCACCTGGGCAATGTGCTGAAGGCGCGCGGCGTCAAGAAGGGCGACCGTGTCACCATCTACATGCCGATGATCCCCGAGGCCGCCTATGCCATGCTGGCCTGCGCCCGCATCGGCGCGGTGCATTCGGTGGTTTTCGGCGGCTTTTCGCCAGATTCGCTGGCCGGGCGCATCGTCGATTGCGATTCCCGCATCGTCATCACCGCCGATGAAGGCGTGCGCGGCGGCAAGGCCATTCCGCTCAAGGCCAACACCGACGCGGCGCTGGAAAAGGCCCCCGGCGTCACCGACGTGATCGTGATCCGCCGCACCGGCGGCAAGGTCAGCATGAAGCCCGGCCGCGACTACTGGTACCATGACGAGATGGCGGCGGTCAGCGCCGACTGCCCGGCCGAGCCGATGAACGCGGAAGACCCGCTGTTCATTCTTTACACCTCAGGCTCGACGGGAAAGCCCAAGGGCGTGCTGCATACCAGTGGCGGCTACCTGCTCTATGCCGCCTACACCCATCACTATGTCTTCGATTATCACGAGGGCGACATCTACTGGTGCACCGCCGATGTCGGCTGGGTCACCGGCCACAGCTATATCGTCTATGGCCCGCTGGCCAACGGCGCCACGACGCTGATGTTCGAAGGCGTGCCCAACTATCCGACCGTGTCACGCTTCTGGGAAGTGATCGACAAGCACAAGGTCAATATCTTCTACACCGCCCCCACCGCGATCCGCGCCCTGATGCGCGATGGCGACGCGCCGGTGACGAAGACCAACCGCGCGTCCTTGCGCCTGCTTGGCAGCGTCGGCGAGCCGATCAATCCGGAAGCATGGCTGTGGTATCACCGCGTCGTCGGCGACAGCCGCTGCCCCATCGTTGATACCTGGTGGCAGACCGAGACCGGCGGCGCGCTGATCTCGCCGACGCCGGGCGCGACCGACCTCAAGCCCGGCTCGGCGACAAAGCCCCTGCCCGGCATCGTGCCGGAACTGGTCGATGCCGAGGGCACGGTGCTGGAAGGCGCGGTCAGCGGCAACCTGGTGCTGACGACAAGCTGGCCCGGCCAGATGCGCAGCGTCTATGGCGATCACCAGCGTTTCATCGACACCTATTTCATGACCTACAAGGGCAAGTATTTCACCGGCGATGGCTGCCGCCGCGACGAGGATGGCTATTACTGGATCACCGGCCGGGTTGATGACGTCATTAACGTCTCCGGCCACCGCATGGGCACCGCCGAAGTGGAAAGCGCGCTGGTGCTGCACCCCGCTGTGGCCGAGGCGGCCGTGGTCGGCTTCCCGCACGACATCAAGGGCCAGGGCATCTATGCCTATGTCACGCTGAAGACGGGCGTCACGGCGAGCGATGCGCTGAACACGGAGCTGAAGAAGTTCGTCGGCACCGAGATCGGTCCCATTGCGCGGCCCGACGTGATCCAGTTCGCGCCGGGTCTGCCCAAGACCCGCTCCGGCAAGATCATGCGCCGCATCCTGCGCAAGATCGCGGAAGGCGAACTGGGATCGCTGGGAGATACGTCAACCCTGGCCGACCCTTCGGTGGTGGACGATCTCATCAAGAACGCCGCCAAGAAGTGATCGCGTTTCTCTGGATCCTGGGCGCCATCGGCGTCGCCTGGATGGGCAAGCAGGCGGGGCGCGCGCCGTTCCCGTGGTTCATCGTCGGCATGGTGCTGACGCCGATTGGCGGCAGCGTCGCGCTATACGTGGCCAACCGCACGGGCTGGCTCAGGCCGCGGTAACTATTTTCCGCCGGACATGGCGGCATAGCCGTCCATCGCCATCGCCAGCTCGATGTCCTTCTGGGTGACGCCGCCGGCATCGTGGGTCGCCAGCGTCACATCCACCTTGCTCCAGACATTGGTCCATTCGGGGTGATGATCCAGCTTCGCCGCCAGCAGCGCCGTGCGCGCCATGAAGGCGAAGGCGGCATCGAAGTCGATGAAGGTGAAACGGCGCTGGATCGCCTCGCGGTCCTTGGCCAGCGACCAGTCGGGCAGCCGCTTCAGGGCGGCGCGCAGTTCGTCAATTGCCAACTTCTCAATCGTAAGCTTCGCCATCTTCATCCTCCCAATCGCCGAACCCTTGCAGCGGGTAGCTCTGTTCCAGGCGATAGAGACTGCCATCGCTGGTCAGCCGGCTGGAATAGAGATGGAACGCACCAGCTTCGAATTCGGGGCTGGTATAAAGCGCATGATGCGTCAGCCATTCCACCACCTTGCCGGGTTCGGGATGACGCATACGGGCCAGCGTCAAATGCGGCGTGTATTTGTGCCCGTCCGAAAGCGTGCCGACGCGGCGGATGGCGTTCGCCACCTTGTGCTGCAGATACTCCAGCGCCGGATTGGGCCGCACGCCGGCCCATAGTGCATGGGCTCTGGCGCGCTTGCCTTCGCCGAACTGGCCGACGCCATGCAGTTGCAGCGTGAAGCCGGGCGCATCGATCCCTGCCAGCGCGTCGTCGATCATGGCCATGGCGCTGCCTTCCACTTCGCCGATGAAGGAAAGCGTCAGGTGCAGCTTGTCGCGCTCCTGCCAATGCGCCCCCGGCACGCCCGCCTGTACCGGCAGCAGCGACTGCGCCACAGCGTTGGGCACAGTTAGCGCAACAAAAAGCCGGATCATCGGCTAAGCCGCCCCAGCGGCAGGCGGCCCCGGAACAAGGCCACCACGGCGAAGAAGCCGGTGCCGCCACACAGCAGGGCGCCGAAGAGGCCGAACAGGTCGGCATAGCGGCCAGGCATCATCTGCGTGCCGAAGGCAGCGCCGAACCACGCGCCGACGCCGGTCACCGCCGCCGCCAGCAGCACCGGCGGCATGGCACGCACGAACGCCTTCTCGATCGCCAGCAGGTCGCGGCTATGGCCATACCAGGTCAGCAGCGCGACATTGATCCACGCGCCCAGCGAGGTGCCCAGCGCCAGCCCGGCCAGACCCAGCCCCGCGCTCCACACCAGCGCCACTTTCAGCAGAATGTTGCAGACGATGGCCGTGACGGTGGCGCGCGCGGGCGTGGCGGTGTCGTGCCGCGCATAGAAGGTGGAGGAGACGATCCGCACCATCGCCATCGCGGGCAGGCCAACGCCATAGGCCGCCAGCGCCACGGCGGAAAGGTCGGCGGCGTCGCGGCTGTAGGCGCCCCAGGCGAAGAAGGCGCGCATGATGGTGCCCGGAATGACGATGAACACTGCGGCGAAAGGCAGCGTCAGCAACAGCACCATGACGGCGGAGCGGTTCTGCGCCGCATCCGAGTCCGATTTGCGGCCCTTGGCCAGCAGCGCCGACATTTCCGGCAGCAGCACCGTGCCCAGCGCGATGCCCAAGACGCCCAGCGGCAACTGGTTGATGCGGTCGGCATAATAAAGTGCCGTGCGGCTGCCCTGCGCGAGATACGATGCCAGCCAGGTATCGACCAGCGGCGCCACCACCACGCTGGCCGCGCCAAAAGTCACAAGACCGAAAGCGACAAAGAACTCCTTCACCTGCGGCGTCCAGCGCGGCATGACGATCTTCAGGCCGATGCCACCCTGCCCCGCCGCCCACAGCATGAAGACAAGCTGCAACAGGCCCGCGCCCAGCACACCCAAGACGGCGGCATAGGCCGCGTTGGGAAAATGATCCGCCGCCAGCAGGCAGCCGATGATGGAGACATTGAGGAAGTTCGACCAAGCCGCCGCCGCCCAGAATTTCTGGATGGCGTTCAGCATGGCCGAAAGCTGCACCACCACCAGCGTCAGGATCAGGTAGGGGAAACTGATGCGCGCCAGCTCCGCCGTCATGGCAAGCTGATCGGCGGTCCAGCCGGGAGCCAGGAAATTCACGATCAGCGGCATTGCCGCCAGCGCCACCACCAGCAGCACGATCTGCGCCGCCATCTGCCAGGAGAAAATCTGGTTGGCGAAGGCCGCCGCCTCGGCCGTTTCGCCCTTGGCATGCAGCGCCGCATAGCGCGGCAGGAAGGCGGGGTTCAGCGTGCCTTCACCGAACACGGCGCGGAAATAGTTGGGGAACAGGAACGCCACGATGAAGGCATCCGACAGGAAGCCATGCCCCAGCGTCCACGCCATCAGGATGTCGCGCGCGAAACCGGTAATGCGCGACAGGAGCGTGAAGCCGCCGACGGAAAGCAGCTTGCGGTACATTATGTTTTCTTTGCTTTTGAAGTGGGCACCTGCATCACCAACTGCTTCACCAGCGGCAGGATGCGGTTCACGATCACCTTTACGCCAGCAGGATTGGGATGCATGCCGTCATTCTGGTTCAGTTCGCGCTTCATGGCGACGCCGTCCAAGATGAAGGGATAGAACAGCACGCCATAATCCTTGGCCAGCCGCGGATAGATCGAGTCGAAATTCTTCACATATTCGGGGCCGAGGTTGCGCTGCGCGCCCATGCCGGTGAGCAGCACGGGAATCTTCGCCGCCTTCAGCTTCGTCAGGATGCCGCGCAGATTCTTCTCGGTCATTTCCGGCGGCAGCCCGCGCAGCATGTCGTTGGAGCCCAGTTCAAGAATGGCGGCGTTCGGCTTGTCGGCCAGCGCCCAGTCCAGCCGCGACAGGCCGTCGGCGCTGGTGTCGCCGGAAACGCCGGCATTGGTCACCACGGCATTGATTCCCGCTGCCCGCAGCGCGGCCTGAAGCTGGACAGGGAATTCGGTGCCCGGCGGCAGGCCATAGCCCTGGGTCAGGCTGGTGCCCAGGGCGAGAATCTTCACCGGGGCGGCGGGCTTTGGGGCCCCATTGGAATTCTGGGCCAGCGCCGGACACACAAAAGCGACGAGCATCATGCTAAACAGGAGCTGGAAACGCCGCGTCATCATAAGATCGCCCGAATGTCCGTCCTAGAATCGCAAATGCACACTCCCCCGTCCACTTCCGATTTGCCAGCCATCCAGTTGAACGACGTCTCGCTGACGCTGAAAAGCGCCGCCGGGCCGGTCGATATCCTGCTGGGGGTGTCGCTCAGCGTCGGGGCGGGCACCAGCATCGCCCTGGTCGGGCCGTCCGGCTCCGGCAAGTCGTCGCTGCTGATGGTGGCGGCCGGGCTGGAACGGCCCAGCGGCGGTCAGGTCATCGTGGCCGGCACCGACATCACGCGGCTGGGCGAGGATGCCGCCGCCCGCTTCCGCCGTGGCGCGGTGGGCATCGTCTTCCAGTCCTTCCACCTCATCCCCACCATGACGGCGCTGGAAAATGTCGCCGTGCCGCTGGAACTGATGGGCGTGGCCGATGCCTTTGACCGCGCCGAGGCCGAGCTGCGCAATGTCGGCCTGATCAAGCGCATCGAGCATTATCCCGGCCAGTTGTCGGGCGGCGAGCAGCAGCGCGTGGCGCTGGCCCGCGCAATGGCCCCCCACCCGCGCATTCTCTTTGCCGATGAGCCCACCGGCAACCTGGACGGCGCCAACGGCCAGGCCATCGCCGACCTGATCTTCGCGCTGAACCGCGAACGCGGTAGCACGCTTTTCCTCGTCACCCATGAAGAACGGCTGGCGCAACGCTGCGACCGCATCGCCCGCATGGCCGATGGCAAAATCGTTTCTGACACCGCCAAGGGAACGGCGGAACAGGTGGACGCGTGAGCGAATTCCGCCTGGCCCTGACATTCGCGTGCCGCGAACTGCGCGGCGGGTTGAAGGGCTTTCGCGTCTTCTTCCTTTGCCTGTTGCTGGGCGCGGGCGCGATCAGCGGCGTCGAAACGCTGAGTTCGGCCTTCCTTGGCAGCCTGCGCGACCAGGGCCAGACCATTTTGGGCGGCGACGTCTCGCTCAGCACGGTGCACAAGCCGATCAGCGCCAGCGAGCGCAAATTCCTCGATGCGCGCGGTCTGGTTTCGGAATCCGCCACCATGCGGGCCATGGCCTATGCCCTTAAGGACGGCCAGATCGGCGAACGCCAGCTTGTCGAACTGAAGGCGGTGGATGGAGGGTGGCCGCTGTTTGGTGCCGCGAAGCTGGCGCCCGAGCAGACAATTTCCGACGCCATCGCCTGTGAAGAGGATCATGTTTGTGGCGCGGTGGCCGAGCAGGCCTTCATCGACCGGCTGCGTATCCAGCGCGGCGACCTGTTTCGCGTCGGCAACGCCACCTTCCGCCTGATGGGCGCGATGGTGACGGAGCCCGACCGCATCTCCACCGGATTCTCATTGGGGCCGCGCCTGCTGGTGCATACCGCGTCCCTGCCCCGCACCGGCCTGATCACCCCGGAAAGCCTGGTCAACTTCACCTACCGGGTGAAGCTGAACCCGGACCAGACCATCCAGGGTTTCCGCGATGCCGCCGATGCGGTGAGGCCGGACCCGGGCTGGCGCATCCGTGATTCCAGCGACGCCGCGCCGGGCATCCGCCGCTTCGTCGAACAGGTGGCGATGTTCCTGACCCTGATCGGGCTGACGGCGCTGGCCGTGGGCGGCGCGGGCGCAGGGCAAGCCATTCTCGCCTTCCTCGACCGCAAGCGCTTCGACATCGCCATCCTGAAAAGCCTGGGCGCCACGGGCGAGCTCGTTTTCCGCATCTTCGTGGCGCAGGTGATGGGCGTGGCGCTGGCCGCCACCTTGCTGGGCGCGGCGATCGGTACCTCCGTGCCGTTCCTGGTGGTCTGGCGCTATGGCGACAGTCTGCCGGTGCCGCCGGAGTTCGGGCTTTATCCCTCTGCCGTGTTTCTCGCACTCGCCTTTGGCCTGTTGACGGCGCTGGCCTTCGCCATTCCGCCGCTGGGCCGCTCGCGTGGCATCCGCCCGGCCAGCCTGCTGCGCGACATGGTCGCCCCGTCCGAAGGCGGCGAGGAAGATGCCGACGCCGCCAAAGCACGCCAGCGCGACTGGCTGCTGGCCGGTGGCGCAGTGCTCGGCATCGTGGCGCTGGCCCTCATCACCGCGCCGCGCCCTGTCTTTGCGGCGCAATTCCTGGGCGGCGGCATCGCCGTGATCGTGGCGCTGCGGCTGGCCGCCGCCGGTCTGATGCGCGGTCTGAATGCCATTCCGCGCCCTAGGCAGGCCCTGCTGCGGCTGGCGCTGGCCAACCTGGTGCGCCCCGGCGCCGCCACCGGCGGCACCATCACCGCGCTGGGACTGGGCCTGACCCTGCTGGCGACCGTGACGCTGCTGGGTTCGGCGGTGAAGGCGGGAATCCAGGACGAATTGCCCGGCCGCGCCCCCAGCTTCTATTTCGTCGACATCCAGAAATCCGAGGGCGAGGCCTTCGACAAGGTCATCCATGCCTTCTCCAGCCAGAGCGAATATCTACGCACCCCGATGATCCGTGGACGGATCGTTGGCCTGGGCGGCGTCTCCGCTGGCCGCGCCCGCGTCGCCGACAGCGCCCGCTGGGCCCTGAATGGCGATCGCGGCATCACCTATGCGTCTGCACCGCCGCCCGGCAACGAAGTCACCAAGGGCAAATGGTGGGCAAAGGATTATGACGGCCCCACGCTCATCTCGCTGGACGAAAGCATCGCCCAGGGTGCGGAGCTGGAGATCGGCGACAAGATGACTCTCAACGTGCTGGGGCGCGAGATCGAAGGCACGATCTACAATCTGCGCAAGGTGAACTTCCAGAACGGGCGGCAGAACTTCGTGCTGATCCTGTCGCCGGGCGTGATCGACAAGGCCCCCCACGCCTTCCTCGCCACCGTGCGGGTCGATCCGGGCCAGGAGAACGCCATGTACCGGGCGATCACCGACCAGTTCCCCTCCGTCTCCACCGTGCGGGTGCGCGATTCCATCGCCCAGCTCGAGGTCTTTATCGGCCAGATCTCGGAAGGCATCAGCGCCGCCAGCCTGCTCACCATCCTGGCGGGCCTGCTGGTGCTGGCGGGCGCGATCACGGCGGGCACCCGGGCGCGGGTCTATGACGCCACCATCCTGAAGGTGCAGGGCGCGACCCGGGCCCGGATCGCGGCGGTCCATGCCATCGAGTTCACCGTGCTAGGGCTGGTAACGGGCGTCATGGCGCTGGTGGCGGGCACGGCAGGCGCCTGGGCGATCTGCCGCTTCATCCTGCATATCGGCTTTGTCTTCGATGTCGGCGCGGCGGCTGCAACCATAGCGGGCGGGGCGGCGGCGGTGCTGCTGTTCGGGCTGCTGGGAGCGGTGGCGGCGCTGGGGGTAAAGCCCGCCGGCATCCTGAGATCGGCTTAACCCTTGTCAAATATAGTCTTTTACCGGTCTTGATACCGCCACAAGTAACGCCGATATAATACAAGTCAAAGGGAGTACCCAAACAATGGCCGACTACGACAACCGGATCGCACGCGGCGCCACCACGGCGACAGCGAGCTATGACGCCGGTCTGCGCGCCCACATGCTGCGCGTCTACAATCTCATGGCCGGTGCGCTGGCGCTGACGGGCGTCACGGCTTACGCCGTTGCCAACACGCCGGTGCTGCTGAACGCCATCTACCAGGTGAACGCGCAGGGCGCGCTCGCCCCCACCATGCTGGGCTGGGTCGTGATGCTGGCGCCGCTGGCGCTGGTGTTCTTTCTGTCGTTCCGCATCCAGCAGATGAGCCAGGCCACCGCCCAGCTCACCTTCTGGGGCTATGCGGCGCTGGTCGGCGCTTCGCTCGCCTCGCTGTTCCTGCTCTACACGGGCGCCAGCATCGCGCTGACTTTCTTCGTCACCGCCGCCACCTTCGGAACGATGTCGCTCTATGGCTACACCACCAAGCGCGACCTGACGGGCTTCGGCAACTTCCTGTTCATGGGCCTGATCGGCATCCTGATCGCCTCGCTGGCCAACATCTTCTTCCAGTCGGCGATGGTCACCTTCGTGGTGAGCATCCTGGGCGTGCTGATCTTCACCGGCCTGACCGCCTGGGACACCCAGAAGATCAAGCAGACCTATTATGCCATCGGCGGCGACGTTGCCGTGGCGGGCAAGGCCGCGATCATGGGCGCGCTGTCGCTCTATCTCGACTTCCTGAACATCTTCCTCTTCCTGCTGCGCTTCATGGGCGATCGCCGTTAACGGCAGCAGACCTGAAACGCAAAAGGCCCGGTGGAAACACCGGGCCTTTTTTCTTGTCGAAACGACTGACGTTACGTCTTGATGCAGAGCGTCATGCCGTCGCCAATCGTGGTGAGCGCCATATCCACCCGCGTGTCCGCGAAAATCTTCTCGTTCAGCGCCCGCAGCGCCGCCGCCGAGACATTCTGGTCGTCCGGGTCGGCGACCTTGCCCGACAGCAGCATGTTGTCCAGCACGATCAGGCCGCCCGTCTTCACCAGTTTGAGGGCACGCTCGTAATAGGCGTCATAGCCGGGCTTGTCGGCGTCGATGAAGGCGAAGTCGAAAGGCCCCTCGCCCGCCGCGATCATGTCGTCCATCGCGTGCGCCGCCGGGCCGAGGCGCAGATCGATCTTCCCGTCCACGCCCGCCTCCGTCCAGAAGGGCTTGCCGATGTCGGTGAACTCTCGCGAGACGTCCAGCGCCACCAGCTTGCCGCCTTCCGGCAGCGCCAGCGCCACGGCCAGCGCGCTGGTGCCGGTGAACGTGCCGATCTCCAGGCATGTCTTCGCGCCCGTCAGCTTCACCAGCACCTGCAGCGTCGCGGCCTGCTCCGCCGTCACCTGCATGTGACCGTCCGGACGTTCTTCGGTCCTGTCGCGCAGGCGCTTTTGCACCGGAAGTTCCCGCCCGCCGATTCGGGCCAGATATTCAACAACTTGCGGTGTCGGGGTGACCATGCGGCCCATGTCATGAACTTTCTTTTGTTGTGTGCCTAGAAAAGGTCACGATTGAAACATGCGGGGGCCGTTTTCAAGGTCGAGATTGTCACTGTCGGTTGGCGGCGCGGGACGGTTCGGAGAACAAGCCCCCCAGCCCCTATCCGGGACGGCCCAGCGAGCCAACCGACATCTTCCCCAAAACCTATTGCCCGGAATTGCCACCAGAATGGTCTGGCCTCAGCTTGCGCACGATGTAGGCGCGCAAACGTGCATCCATCTCGCCAAAAAACCGCCCACCGCGCCGGTGAGCATCGTCACCAGCACGCCATAGGGAATATAGACTTCAGGGCTGATGCCGGCGAAATGCGCCGCCGTTACGGCAGTCAGGCCGCAGGCGGCGCCCGCCAGGGTGCCGCCCAGCATGGCCGCGCCAAAACCACGCGCCAGGTCGCGGCCGTAGAGCATGCCCGCCACCGCCGCCACCAGCATGCAGACAAAGAGCAGGCCGGGCCGCGAGCGCGGGTAGTAAGTGCCGCCTATCACCAGGGCCAGCTCGAAGGCGATGCCTATCAGTACCACCCGGCGAAGGATTTTCAGATCAATCATGGGCTTAAGTTAGCCTCTTCAACGGATAAGTGAACACCCCAACTTGCAGCGATCCCCCGACTTCTCTAGGTAATTTCGCATGAGCGAGGCCGGAATCCAGACGCGGGCGGAAAGCGGGATGCACCTGCGCGACCTCTGGTACATGGCCGCGCTGGCGGCCCCGTTCCGGCCCGGCGTCCTGCAGCGGGTGATGTTGCTGGGCGAACCCATCGCGCTGGGCCGCAACCGCAGCGGCGAGCTTTTTGCCCTGCGCGATATCTGCCCCCATCGCGGCGTGCCGCTGTCGGCGGGCAAGATCAAGGCGGATGACAGTGTCGAGTGCCCCTATCATGGCTGGCGCTTCAAGAAGGACGGCGTCTGCAGCGCCATCCCCTCGCTGGTGGAGGGGCAGGACCTCGATGCCGGCAAGATCAGGGTGCGCACCTATCCGGTGATCGAACAGGACGGGCTGATCTGGGTCTACATGGCGGCGAAGCCAGGGACGACGCCGAAGATGGCGGCACCGAAAGTCCCGATGATCGATGCCAGGATTCGCTGGACCGAGACCCAGACCTTCGCCTGCAACATCGACCATGCCGTGATCGGCCTGATGGACCCGTGCCATGCCGCCTTCGTGCACGACCATTGGTGGTGGAAGACCAGGCCGAAGGTGAAGGAAAAGCATTACGCGCCGCTGGAGCGCGGCTTCACCATGACCCGGCACAAGCCGGTCAAGCCCGCCTATTCCCTGTTGGGAGAAGTCTCCACCGAGATCACCTTCGAACTGCCCTCGACCCGCTTCGAGATCATCGAGGGCGCGCTGTTCGGGCGGCCCTTCAAGGTGGTGGGGCTGACGGTCTGCACCCCGCGCGATGCCCAGACCACCGACACCATCCAGATGTTCTACTGGCCGGGCTGGCTGTTCTTTATCAAGCCGTTTTTCCAGCTCTTGGGGCCGACCTTCATCGCCGACGACCGCAAGATCGTGGAGTTGCAGAAGGAGGGGCTGAAATTCGAACCCAGCCTGATGCTGATCCAGGACGCCGACCAGCCCGCCATCTGGTACCACCGGGTCAAGAAAGCCTGGGCCGAATCGGTCGAAAACGGCACGGAATTCGTCAATCCTGTGCAGGAAAAGCTGCTGCGCTGGCGGTCCTGACCGCCCCGCACTTTTCGGGGTTGCGGCGGCCCGCCGGACCCTCTAGACGGTCCCCTTAACCTACAGTTTGACCGGCCCACAGCGCCCTAACCGGCGCTGGGCCATCGCGCGTGAGCACCGATGCCGAAACGTACAGATATCCATACCGTCCTGATCATCGGCGCCGGGCCCATCGTTATCGGCCAGGCCTGCGAGTTCGACTATTCCGGCGCCCAGGCCTGCAAGGCCCTGCGCGAGGAAGGCTATCGCGTCGTGCTGGTCAATTCGAACCCCGCCACCATCATGACCGACCCCAACATGGCGGACGCGACCTATATCGAGCCGATCACGCCCGAATTCGTCGAGAAGATCATCGCCCGCGAGCGGCCCAACGTGCCCGACGGCATGGTCTTCGCCCTGCTGCCGACCATGGGTGGGCAGACAGCGCTGAACACGGCCCTGTCCTTGCGCAAGATCGGCGCGCTGGAGCGCCACAATGTCGAGCTGATCGGCGCCACCGCCGACGCCATCGACAAGGCTGAGGACCGCGAGCGTTTCAAGCAGGCGATGGCAGCCATCGGGCTGGAGACACCCAAGGGCATCACCCTGAAGGGCTCGCTGCGCCACAAGAAGGATAGCCAGGGCAACCTGCTCTATGACGGCAACAACAATCCCGTCACCGAGCTGGCGCCCGACACGCTGTCCAAGGCGCTGGCGGTGCTCGATGAAGTCGGCCTGCCCACCGTCATCCGCCCCAGCTTCACCATGGGCGGCACCGGCGGCGGCATCGCCTACAACCGCGAGGAATTCTTCGCCATCGTCGAAAGCGGCATGGAAGCCAGCCCGACCAACGAAGTGCTGATCGAAGAATCGGTGCTGGGCTGGAAGGAATTCGAGATGGAGGTGGTGCGCGACAAGGCCGACAACGCCATCATCATCTGCAGCATCGAGAATATCGACGCCATGGGCGTGCATACGGGCGATTCCATCACCATCGCCCCGGCCCTGACCCTGACCGACAAGGAATATCAGCGCATGCGTTCGGCGAGCATCGCCGTGCTGCGCGAGATCGGGGTCGAGACCGGCGGCTCCAACGTGCAGTTCGCCGTCAACCCGAAGGACGGGCGCATGGTGGTGATCGAGATGAACCCGCGGGTGTCGCGTTCTTCGGCTCTGGCGTCCAAGGCCACCGGCTTCCCCATCGCCAAGATCGCCGCCAAGCTGGCGATCGGCTACACGCTGGACGAACTGCAGAACGACATCACCAAGGTGACACCGGCCTCGTTCGAGCCGACCATCGATTACGTCGTCACCAAGATCCCGCGTTTCGCCTTCGAGAAATTCCCCGGCGCCGAGCCGCTCTTGACCACCGCCATGAAGTCGGTCGGCGAAGCGATGGCCATCGGCCGCACCTTCCAGGAATCGCTGCAAAAGGCGCTGCGCAGCCTTGAGACCGGCCTGAGCGGCCTGGACGAGATTGCCTTGTCGGAAGACCATGCCGCGATCCGCGCCGAACTGGCGCGCGCCACGCCCGACCGGCTGCGTGTCGCGGCGCAGGCGATGCGCCACGGCTTTCCCACCGACGAGATCCAGCGCATCACCGGCTATGACCCGTGGTTCCTGGGCGAGATCGAAGGCATCCTTGACGTGGAAGCGCGCGTGCGCAGCGACGGCCTGCCGAAGGACGCCAAGGGTTTCCGTATGCTCAAGAGCATGGGCTTCTCGGACGCGCGGCTGGCGAAGCTGAGCGGCCAGAAGGAAGCGGCGGTGCGTTCCGCCCGCCAGGCGCTGAACGTGCGCCCGGTCTACAAGCGCATCGACACCTGCGCCGCCGAGTTCAAGGCGCTGACGCCCTACATGTATGCCAGCTACGAGATCGGGGCGAACCCTTCTTGCGAAGCCGATCCGTCGGACAAGAAGAAGATCATCATCCTGGGCGGCGGTCCCAACCGCATCGGCCAGGGCATCGAGTTCGACTATTGCTGCTGTCATGCCGCCTATTCGCTGTCGGCGGCGGGCTATGAGACCATCATGGTCAACTGCAATCCCGAAACCGTCTCCACCGATTACGACACCTCCGACCGGCTTTATTTCGAGCCGCTGACGGCGGAAGACGTGCTGGAGATCGTCGCCAAGGAGCAGAGCAAGGGCAGCCTGGCCGGCGTGATCGTGCAGTTTGGCGGCCAGACGCCGCTGAAGCTGGCCAACACGCTGCGCGATGCCGGCGTGCCGATCCTGGGCACCTCGGCTGACGCCATCGACCTGGCCGAGGACCGCAAGCGCTTCCAGGCGCTGCTGAACGAACTGGGCCTGAAGCAGCCCAAGAACGCCACCGCCATGACGGCGGAAGACACCATCAAGGCGGCCAACGCCATCGGCTATCCCGTCATCCTGCGCCCTTCCTATGTGCTGGGCGGGCGCGGCATGGTGGTGGTGTCGAGCGAGAAGGAAACGCAGGAACAGGTCGCGTCCGGCGAGCTCTTCCGCATCTCGGGCGACAACCCGGTGCTGATCGACGGCTTCCTCAACCGCGCCACCGAGGTGGACGTGGATGCGATCTGCGACAAGGACGGCGAGGTCTTCATCGCCGGCATCATGGAACATATCGAGGAAGCGGGCGTACATTCGGGCGACAGCGCCTGTTCACTGCCGCCCTATTCGCTCAAGACCAATGTCATCGCCGAGATCGAACGCCAGACCATCGCCATGGCCGTGGCGCTGAAGGTGCAGGGCCTGATGAACGTGCAGTTCGCCATCCAGGGCGAGGATATCTATGTGCTGGAAGTCAATCCGCGCGCCAGCCGCACCGTGCCCTTCGTCGCGAAGGCCGTTGGCCTGCCGGTGGCGGCCATCGCATCGCGCGTCATGGCGGGCGAGACGCTGAAGTCGATGAACCTCAAAAAGCCGAACCACGCCTTGAAAGAAGGTGGGCACATCTCGGTCAAGGAAGCGGTGCTGCCGTTCGCGCGCTTCCCAGGCGTCGACACCATCCTGGGACCGGAGATGCGCAGCACCGGCGAAGTCATGGGCATCGACGAGAATTTCGCCCGCGCTTTCGCCAAGAGCCAGATCGGCGCCGGCACCAAGCTGCCGACCGCAGGCGCGGTCTTCATCTCGGTGAAGGATGGCGACAAGGACCTGGTCGAGGCCCCGGCGCGCGAGCTGGTGGGCCTGGGCTTCACCCTGGTCGCCACGCGCGGCACCGCGAAGGTGCTGGAAGAATTGAACCTGCCCGTCACCACCATCAACAAGGTGCGCGAAGGCCGCCCCCATGTCGTGGACGCGATGAAGAATGGCGAGATCCAGTTGATCTTCAACACCACCGACGGGGCGCAGGCGCTGGCCGACAGTTCCTCGATCCGCCGGGCAGCCCTGACCATGAAGGTTCCCTATTACACCACCATGGCGGGGGCGAAGGCGGCGGCGCAGGCGATCACGGCCCTTAAGGGAGGCTCCCTTGAAGTCGCCCCCCTGCAGTCTTACTCTTCCTGAAGCGTAGCCGCGCCAGAATACGAAAAAGCGCGCTTTATCAATGATTTGGCCTTCCCGCATCCGGCGGTCCCGCCGGAGGGAAGGCTTTTTTGCCGATGGATAGACCGATGGAAAAGATTCCGATGACCGCTTCGGGCTTCAGGGGCCTGGAAGAAGAGCTGAACCAGCTCAAGAACGTCGACCGCCATGAGATCATCAAGGCGATTGCCGAAGCGCGCGCGCATGGCGACCTGTCGGAAAATGCCGAGTATCACGCCGCCAAGGAGAAGCAGAGCTTCATCGAAGGCCGCGTCATGGAACTGGAAGACCAGATTGGCCGCGCCGACGTGATCGACATCTCCAAGCTGTCGGGCACCAGCGTCAAGTTCGGCGCCACCGTCACGCTGGTCGATGAAGACACCGACGAAAAGCGCAAGTACCAGATCGTTGGCGACGTTGAATCCGATGCCAAGAAGGGGCGCATCTCGCTCTCCTCCCCCATCGCGCGCGCCCTGATCGGAAAGTCCAAGGGCGACACGGTGGAAGTCGCGGCCCCGGGCGGCGCGCGGTCGTATGAGATTCTGAAAGTCGAATTCGTCTAGGCCACCACGCTACGAATGAAAAAGGCGCTGCCTTCGCGGGCGGCGCCTTTTGCGTTTCAGATCACGCCGGGAATGAAGCGCTTCGTGCGGGCCCGGTACGCCACATATTCGGGGAAGGCCCGGGTCAGCACCCGCTCCTCATACAGGCTGCGGATCACCTGGAAGACGATCACGCCGCCACCCATCAGCAGCGCCCAGGGCTGCTGATACTGCAGGATCATGCCGAACACGGTGATGATCTCCGCCGCATAGAGCGGATGGCGAATGTAATTGTAGGGACCTTGCGTCACCAGCGTGCGCGCCTCGGGCATGATGGAGAAGGACTTGCCCAGACGCCACAGCACTGCCGCCGACGCGGCGCTGCCGATGCCGGTGAGCAGGAAGGCGGCGGCCTGCAGCGGCAGGCCGAGGGCCGCTACCTGCAACTGCAGCATGCCCACGCCCAGGAAGGTGCCGGTGACGGCGGCGATGCGCGGCAAGGCGCCCTGCACCCGCAGCACCGGCTTGTCGCGGATCACCAGCAGATAGACCGACACCAGGCAGAACAGCGCCGAGAAGAGCAGCGAGAAGAACAGCAGCCAGGACAGGAGGTCTGCCTCGCCCGCCAGCATGCTGTTGCCCAGCACGGCCAGGCGCGGGCGCATGACCACGACATTGTAGGCAAACCAGATGATCAGCGGCAGCGCCGCGAAGAAATCGAACAGCTTGGTTTCGCGCCACGCTTTCAGCTTCGGGTCGGGATCGGATTGCGGCACCAGCGCCCAGGCCAGCAGCCCCAGCCAGACGGGGCCCAGCAGCAGCGACAGCGTGTACAGGGCTTGCGACAGCGTGGCAGGCTGCAGCGGCAACCATCCCAGAAGTTGCAGGACAATGCTTTGAATCCAGGGGCCCACCAGGTTCAGCGCCAGGATCACCCAGAACCGGCGATGACCGCGCATGAAGGCCAGGATCGCGGGCGTGAAGAAAAGAAACGCCACCACGATGACGCCAAGCAGTTGGCCTTCCGGGCTCGGTCCCGACATATCCATTCCCCTTTATTCCGCCCGGCGCGCCAGCAGCGCCACCATTTCGGCGATTTCGATGAAACTCCCATCCGGCGCGATTTCGCGCAAGGCCGCGCGCAGGTCGGCTTCGAACGACGCCGACCGTTCGCCCAGCGCCTGACGGGCGCAGACCGAGGTGGAAAAGGCGCGCCCGACAATGGCGTCCGCCGTGATGGCCGTGCGGGTGGTGACGGACAACCCATCCAGCCGGGTGAAGGCCGAGGCGAAGAGATAGGGTTCATAGCGGCGATGACCACCCGCACTCCGCGTCTTCACATGCGCCGCCTGGGCGCGGCCATACTTGCCGCTGACGCGGCGCAGCGCCGTAAACCAGTTATTCTCTTCGACCAGCGGATGGCCATCGTGCAGCAGCGCCACGCCGCCATCGGGCGTGACGATGCGATCCAGCATCGCCAGCGTCGCGCTGCGGTCCATCCAGTGAAAGGCGCGCCCGATGGTGACAAGCCGGAAGGGGCCATCTGCCGCCGTCAGGTCAGCAGAACCGCCGCGCACGAAGCGAATCGGCAGATCGCCTGCAGCGCTGATTGCCGCCGCCAGCATTTCCGGCTCAGGGTCCATCGCCGTCACCGCCATGCCCATCCGGGCCAGGGGAATCGCCAGGTTGCCGGGACCGCAGCCCAGATCGAGCACCGCATCCCCCGGCTTGAGGCCCGCAAGTGCCGCCAGCCGCGCGATCAGGCGGGCGGGATAATCCAGCCGGTATGCCTGATAGTCCGCGATGGTGCCCTGGAAGCCTGTCATGGGTGCTTTGCTTTGTCTCTCAGTGGCTTATACTGGTTTCTGCCCACAATTCGACAGGTCTCATGGCAAACATTGCGCTGGTTGATGACGATAAAAATATCCTGGCGTCGGTGAGCATGTTGCTGGAGCAGGAAGGCTACCAGATCAGCACCTTCACTGATCCGGCGGCGGCGCTGACCGCGCTGACGGCGGCGGCGCCCGATCTGGCCATTCTCGACATCAAGATGCCGCGCATGGACGGGCTGGAGCTGCTGCGCCGCCTGCGCCAGGCCAATGAAAGCCTGCCGGTGATCTTCCTCACTTCCAAGGACGAAGAGATCGACGAGCTGATGGGCCTGAATGCGGGCGCCGACGATTACATCCGCAAGCCCTTCTCGCAGCGCCTGCTGCTGGAGCGGGTGCGCGCCGTGCTGCGCCGCGCCGAAGGCAAGCCCGCCGGCGGCAGCGCGGAAGCCAAGAAGGAATCGCTGGTGCGCGGCAAGCTGGCGCTCGATCCGCAGCGCCATGAATGCACCTGGGAAGGCAAGCCGGTGCGCCTGACCGTCACCGAGTTCCTGATCCTGCAGGCGCTGGCCCAGCGCCCCGGCTTCGTGAAGAGCCGCGACAGCCTGATGGACGCGGCCTATGACGATCAGGTCTATGTCGATGACCGCACCATCGACAGCCACATCAAGCGCCTGCGCAAGAAGTTCAAGGTCGTAGCCGACGATTTCGACGCCATTGAGACGCTGTATGGCGTGGGCTACCGCTACAAGGAGTAGCTCCCGATTTTCCCGCGCTTCTCCGCGCTGACCTGGCGCATCATCGGCTTCAACGCCCTGGCGCTGATCGTGCTGGCGGGCGGCGTGGTCTTTGTCGAGGCCAGCGGCCGGGGCCTGGTCGAGGAACGCCTCACCGGCATCCAGGAACAGGCCGCCGTGGTGGCCGACACGCTGGCCAACTACGCCACCGATCCGGAAACGCGCCGCCTGCGCCCGCGCCAGGCCGAACTGCTGCTGCCGCCGCTGATCGCACCGACGCGGCTGCGCGCCCGCGTCTATCAGCCGGACGGCCTGCTGGCGGTGGATTCGCGCCAGTTCCTGGCCCGCAACATGGTGCAGCGGGACGAACTGCCGCCGCTCGATACCTTCAGCAAGTTCAAATCCTGGCTGACCCGCGTCTATGACGGCATGATGGGCGTGCGGCCCTTCACCCGGCCCGAATCCTATTATGAAGGCGGCACCAATGGCCGCGTCTATGAAGAGGTCGAAGCCGCGCTCAAGGGCCAGGTCGGCAATGCCGAGCGGGTGGACGAACAGAACAAGCTGGTCCTGTCGGTAGCGATTCCGCTGCAGCAGAAGCCCTTCCGCACCATCTATGGCGTGCTGCTGGTCTCGACCGAAAGCGGCGACATTGATGACATCATCCGGCAGGAACGCCGCCGCCTGTTCGAGGTCGTGCTGGTCGCCTTCGCGGTGATGCTGGCCTCGTCGCTCTATCTGGCCGGCACCATCGGCGAGCCGGTGCGCAAGCTGGCGGCGGCGGCGGACCGGGTGCGTTTTGGCCAGGGTGGGCGCGGCGAGATTCCCAACTTCCCCGAACGCACCGATGAAATCGGCGATCTGGCGGACAGCCTCAAATCCATGACGGCGGGGCTTTATGACCGTATCGACGCCATCGAGAGCTTCGCCGCCGACGTGGCGCACGAATTGAAGAACCCCCTCACCTCGCTTTCCAGCGCCATGGAAATGATGCGCCGCGCCCCTGACGAGGAAAGCCGCACCCGGCTGATGGACATCGCGCGCGGCGACATCAAGCGCATCGACCGCCTGATCACCGACATTTCCGACGCCTCGCGCCTGGACGCCGAACTGGCGCGCGAAGCGCCCGAGCCGGTGGATTTGTCGCGGCTGCTTTCCACCATCCTGGAAATCTACGGCATGACGGAAAATCCGCGTGGCGTGCGCTTCGTGCTGAAGGACGAACTGCCGCCCGGCACCATCATCAAGGGCCGCGACGAGCGGCTGGGCCAGGTCTTCCGCAACCTGATCGACAACGCCATTTCCTTCAGCCCGGACGGCGGCGCGGTCACCATCAGCGCGGTGCCGCACGACCTGGCGGCGCGGGTGACGGTGGAGGATGAAGGGCCGGGCATTCCGCCCGACAATCTGGAATCCATCTTCGAGCGCTTTTACACCGAGCGGCCCGGCGAGACCTTCGGCAAGAATTCGGGCCTTGGCCTGTCGATCGCGCGCCAGATCACCCAGAATACCGGCGGCCGGATCTGGGCGGAGAATGGCAGCGCAGGCGGGGCAAGACTGATCGTGGATCTTCCGGTGGCACGCACATGAGCAAGCATATTCTGGTTCATGGCACCTGCGTCGCGCTGGGCACGAAAGGCGTGCTGCTGCTGGGCAGCAGCGGCAGCGGCAAATCCGACCTTGCGTTGCGCCTCATTCACGACGGCGCGACGCTGGTGGCCGATGACCGCGTCGTGCTGAGTGTAAAGGGGGACAAGCTCGCTGCCAGCGCACCCACCACCATCGCGGGCCTGATCGAGGTGCGGGGCCTGGGGATCATCAAGTTGCCCGCCCGCGCCGCCACGCTGGCGCTGGCGGTACAACTGGGGGATGAAGGCCCGCGCCTGCCCGACGAGAATCGCTGGACGCCGGTAGGCCTAATAGGCGCGCCCGGCCTGCCTTTATTGCGGCTCGATGGCCGTCACGCCTCCGATCCCGCCAAGATCGCGCTCGCCCTCAAGGCCTTTTCCAAGGGCTTGTTCCGCGACACTTTTGTCACCAAATAACACTGCCGCGACGTAGGGCTTTTGCTACTGTCCGCCGCCTCAGATGGAACTTTCATGATCGGTCTTGTCATCGTCACGCATGGTCGCCTCGCCCAGGAATTCATCGCGGCGGTGGAACACATGGTGGGCCCGCAGACTCACCTGCGCGCCGTCTGCATCGGACCGGAAGATGACATCGAACGGCGCCAGCGCGAGATCGCGGCGGCGGCGAAGTCCGTCGACGTCGGCAACGGCGTCGTCATCGCCACCGACATGTTCGGCGGCACACCCTGCAACCTGGCGCTGACCCTGCTGGAGCGCGGCAAGATCGAAGTGCTGGCGGGCGCCAACCTGCCCTCGCTGATCAAGCTGATCGACATCCGCAACAAGCTGCCGCTGGACCAGGCCGTGAAGGAAGCAATCGATGCGGGCCGCAAATACATGCGCGCCGGCAGCGCGGACCTGGGCAACTAGCCGTGGGCGAGAAATTACGCGCTACCGCCATCATCCAGAACAAGCGCGGCCTGCATGCCCGCGCCAGCGCCAAGATCGTGGAGGCCTCGGCCCGCTTCCAGTCCGAGATCCATGTCATCAAGGACGGCAACGAAGTGCATGGCTGCTCCATCATGGGCCTGATGATGCTCGCCGCTTCCATCGGCACGGAAATCGAGATCACCACCGAAGGGCCGGACGCCGCCGAGGCGATGACGGCGATGCTGGCGCTGGTCGATGCCAAGTTTGGCGAGGAGTAGTTTTTTAATTGAACCCCCATCCGTCGCAACTCGGGTTTGCAAGCAAACACCTCGTTGCGACACCTTGCCCCTTTGGGTGCGCTTCGCGCAAAAGGGGGAAGGAAGCCGGTAGATGCTGCGGGTCGCCCGGCGGCTACGCTGCCGGGCTTGCGCTCACCTTTTCTGCCAGACACGCCGTGATCACTGCCGACAAGGCCAGCGCTCCCGCCATCGTCAGGTAGGAGACGTCGGGCGAGCCGTTCCAGTCGTTGAGGAACTTCACCACATAGGTTCCGGCAAAGCTGCCCAGCGCGCCCATGCTGTTGATAAGCGCCGTCGCGCCGCCCGCCACGTTGCGCGGGAAAGTCTCGCTCAGCCAGGCGAAGAACGGCCCATAGGGCGCATACATGCAGCCGCCCGCCGCCACCAGCAGCGCGAAGCTGAGCCAGAAATTGCTGCCGCCCACCCACCAGGAGGCAACAAAGCAGAATGCGCCCAGCAGCAGCGGCGGCCAGATCGCGATCTTGCGTTTCAGGATGCGGTCGGACAGCGCCGACACCGCCACCATCACCAGCGCCGCCACCGCATAGGGTGCGGCGGAGAGCCAGCCCACCGCCACCAGCCCGCTGCCATAGTTGCGCAGGATCGACGGCAGCCACAGAACAAAGCCATAGAGCCCGGCGCTCCAGCAGAAATATTGCAGCGACAGGGCCACCGCCCGGGGTGAGGTCAGCGCCGCGCGCAGGTTCGGCACCGGCGGTATGCCGCGCTGCTCTTCCGCCAGCGTCGCGGTCAGCGTCGTCTGCTGTGCTGGCGACAACAGCGTGGATTCGGACGGCCGGTCCGCCACCAGCTTCCACCAGACGAACGCCCACAGGATGGCGGGAAGGCCTTCCAGGATGAACATCAGGCGCCAGCCCAGCGCATTGGCGAGATAGCCCGACAGCACCGACATCCAGATCAGCGTCACGGGGTTGCCCAGAATGAGGATGGACGACACCCGCGCCCGCTCTGCGCGCGTGAACCAGCGCGCCAGCAGGATCAGCAGCGCCGGCAGCACCGCGCTTTCCACCACGCCCAGCGCGAAGCGCACGGCATAGAGATGCGTGATGTCGGAGAGCAGGCCCATCGCGGTGGCCAGCGCGCCCCAGCCGATCAACCCGGCGAAAATCAGCCGCCTGACGCTGTGATTTTGCGCATAGAGCGCGCCCGGCACCTGGAAGAAGAAATAGCCCAGGAAGAACAACGCCCCCAGCAGCGACGAGGCATTGGGCGAAATCGCAAGGTCTTCCGCCATGCCGGCGGCGGCGCCGAAGGAATAATTGGCGCGGTCGAGATAGGCCAGGCTGTAGGTGATGAAGATGACCGGCAGCAGCACCAGCCAGCGTTTGTCGCGCATGTTCCCCACCTGATTTCTTTTTTGGCCGCGCATGTTCGCGGCTCGCTTGCAGGCAATCACGTCGCGCCGGGACAGGCAAACCCCGGGCCTGATCCGGGCAAGGGACTGGAATTGCTGGATTTACGGGAGCGTGCCGCTCCTGCGACATAAGGATATGCGTATTCCTTTATATCCTCCTTGCCCGGTCCCGGAATCCCCTGCTATAGCCGGGCCGCAATTCCCCCGCCCGCCACCAAGCCGGGCCAACTTTAAGGAAATCGTCCCAAATGGCCGAATTCACCGACTACATCGTCAAGGACATCGCCCTGGCCGAATGGGGCCGCAAGGAACTCAACATCGCCGAGATCGAGATGCCCGGCCTGATGGCGACCCGCGAAGAATATGGCGCCAGCCAGCCGCTGAAGGGCGCGCGCATCGCCGGCTCGCTACACATGACCATCCAGACCGCCGTGCTGATCGAGACGCTGAAGGCGCTGGGCGCCGACATCCGCTGGGTGTCGTGCAACATCTATTCGACCCAGGACCATGCCGCCGCCGCCATCGCCTCCGCCGGCATCCCGGTCTTCGCGATCAAGGGCGAGAGCCTGAAGGATTACTGGGATTACACCGCCAAGCTGTTCGAATGGCATGGCGGCGGCTATCCCAACATGATCCTGGACGATGGCGGCGACGCCACCATGCTGGTCCATCACGGCCTGCGCGCCGAGAAAGGCGACGTGGCGTTCCTGGAAAAGCCGGAGAATGAAGAAGAAGAAGTCTTCTACGCCCTGATCAAGCGCCTCCTGAAGGAAAAGCCCAAGGGCTGGTTCGCCGAGATCGCCGCCAGCATCAAGGGCGTCTCGGAAGAGACCACCACCGGCGTGCATCGCCTCTACCTGATGGAAAAGGAAGGCAAGCTGCTGTTCCCCGCCATCAATGTGAACGACAGCGTCACCAAGTCGAAGTTCGACAACCTTTATGGCTGCAAGGAATCGCTGGTCGACGGCATCCGCCGCGGCACTGACGTGATGATGGCCGGCAAGGTCGCCATGGTCGCCGGCTTCGGTGACGTGGGCAAGGGTTCGGCCGCGTCGCTGCGCAATGCCGGCTGCCGCGTCATGATCTCGGAAATCGACCCGATCTGCGCCCTGCAGGCGGCGATGGAAGGCTATGAAGTCGTCACCATGGAAACCGCGGCGCCGAAGGCCGACATCTTCGTCACCGCCACCGGCAATGTCGACATCATCACCGTCGACCACATGCGGGCCATGAAGGACCGCGCCATCGTCTGCAATATCGGTCATTTCGACAGCGAAATTCAGATCCAGGCGACCAAGAACTACAAGTGGCACAACATCAAGCCGCAGGTGGACGAGATCGAGTTCCCCGACGGCAAGCGCATCATCATGCTGTCGGAAGGCCGCCTGGTGAATTTGGGCAACGCGATGGGCCATCCGTCCTTCGTGATGAGCGCCTCCTTCACCAACCAGACCCTGGCGCAGATCGAACTGTGGCAGAACACCGGCAAGTACGAGAAGAAGGTCTATGTGCTGCCCAAGGTGCTGGACGAAAAGGTTGCCCGCCTGCATCTGGGCAAGGTCGGCGCCGACCTGACCGTGCTGTCCAAGAAGCAGTCCGATTACATCACCATCCCGCAGGCTGGTCCTTACAAGCCCGATACCTATCGCTACTAAAACTGGCGATGCAAAATGAAAAAGCCCCGGGAAACCGGGGCTTTTTTTATGGCACGTCGAAAGCTGCGGGTGCTTCGCCGCGCTGATGGCGTTCCCACATTGCGGCGAAGGCATTTTCCAGATGGCGGGTGAACCGCGCGGTGTCGAACAGCGGCGCGGTGGTGCGGCCGGCCTCCAGCTTTTCCCGCATCCCGCGCAGCCGCGCCGGATCGCGCGCCAGCGCCAGCGCCAGCGCTTCATAGGCGGCCGGATTTTCCGTGATCAGCTCCGGCAGGTTCATCGCCTGCAACAGGCTGGCGCCAACGCGGCCCGAGAATGCCGTGCCCCGGCAGGTCAGCAGCGGCACGCCCGCCCACAGCGCGTCGCTGCCGGTGGTGTGCGCATTGTAAGGCAGCGAATCCAAAAAGAGATCGGCCAGCTTCAGCCGCGCCAGATGCTGATCCAGCGGCAGGTGCGGCGCGAAGACCAGCCGCTCCGGCGCGATCCCCACCGCCTGCGCCGCGCGGCGCAAATTCGTCATGGCCTGCGGATTGGTTGCCAGCAGCCACAGCACACTGCCATCCACCTGTCCCAGCAGCCGCAGCCACAACGCCATCATGTCCGGCACGAATTTGTAGCTGCCGTTGAAACTGCAGAACACGAAGCCTTCGGCAGGCAGGCCACAATCCGCGCGTGATGATACTTGCGCCGCGATGGCGCGCCGGTCGTCATTGGCCTGGTAGCTGCCGGGCAGCCGCACAATCCGCTCGGCATAGTGTTCGTCCTCGCCCGGCGGGATCACCACCGCGTCGGCGATGAGATAGTCCATGCAGGGCGCGCCAAGCGTGCCGGGAAAACCGAGATAATTGACCTGCAGCGGCGCGGCACGGCGGACAAAGACGCCCATGCGGTGATTGCCGAAATGGCCGTTGAGGTTGACCAGTATGTCGATGCCTTCGGCACGGATGCGCGCGGCGGCATCGGCGTCGGGCAGCCCCTTGATATCCACCATGCGCCCGAACGCGGCTTCCAGCCGCCGCCGCATCGGGCTGGCATCGTCGGGACCATTGTCGAATGCGACCAGCTCGAAACGCGCGCGGTCATGCGCCTCGTAGACCCCGGCCATCAGGTAGGCGGTGGCCTGGGCGTGGAATTCGCCCGACAGGTAGCCCAGCCGGATCTTGCCGCCCGGGCGGCGCGGTGTTGCGGGTGGCGGCGCGATGGCGGGAAACTGGTCGCGCACATAGGTTTCGGCGCAGGTCCGCAGGTCAGCCGGGGATTGTGACAGCGCCTGGTAAGCGAAAGGCTCGATCACCCGCCTGCCGCTGCGCACGGCTGCATCGACCTGCGCCTGCAGCGCCTCAAAACCCTGCCAGTCACAGATCAGCATCTTCAGGTGCAGCAGCAGGCCCAACGCAAAGGGAAAGCCCGGATCGAGCGCCACCACCCGCTCCAGGTCCCAGACCGCCACCAGCGGGTTGAACTGTTCCAGCCCCGTGACGACGGCGCGGTTGAAGAAGGCGCCGGCATAGCCCGGGCTCAGCGACACGGCCCTGGTGAAACTGGCCACGGCCTCGTCGAACCGTCCCAGATGGCGCAGGACGACGCCCCGGCTGTTCCAGCCGGCGGCATCCCCCGGCTGACTGGCCAGGGCGAGATCGAATGCGGCCAGCGCCTCTTGCAGATGACCTGCCGCCAGCAGGCTGCAGGAGCCCCCCTGCCCCATCGCGGCGTCTGTCGTCATGCGTCTCCCAACCCCGGTGCAGGACGCCGGACCCTAGTCAGCCCCCAGCGGGCCGGCAACGCCCCTGCCCAGGCGGCCATCGCATCGGCCAATTCAGCAATTCTTAACGCCTTGAACAGACTCGGGAATTTGTCCATAGGCCGTAAAATATGGCCCCCAGACCTGCATTTCGTTTTTCATAATTTATTAACCACAATAACTATGCGGACCCGAGTCTCGCCGGTATCTTATTGATTCAACAGTGATTCGCCGTCGGGCGGGTGTGTTAACGGGGGCCGTCCCAGAATGGGACACCGCAAGGGACCGGGGTACGCGGGGACAGGGCTGGCGGCAGCCGGACTGATCATGTCTGCACCCCAGCCGGCCCTTGCCGCGATTCCGGACCTGCTCAGCGCCTCCTCCAGCCAGATCGTCGTCCTGTCCGCCCTGGCGGCTGGTGGCGTCGCCCTGGCCATTGCGGCGGGCCTGTGGGCACTGGCGGAACAGCGCATCGCCCGCCGCCTGCGCCGCTCGCTGCGCCTGACGGGTGCGCGCACCAAGGCCGCCGTGGGCGAACGCGACGCCCTGCTGGGCGCAGGCCGCGAGCCGCTGGTGGTGTGGGGCCGTGACGGCGCGGGCCCCTACTCCTATGGCGGCGGCGAACAGCAGTTGCAGTCCTGCCTCAAGGGCCCCGACGCCCTGGCGCTGTCCACCGCCATCGACAGCCTTTCGGATCGCGGCGCCGCGTTCCAGATTCCGGTGAACGACAGCCACGGCCGCAAGCTGATCGCGCGCGGCCGCGCCGTGGGCGGCATGGCAGCGGTGTGGCTGGAAGAGCCGACGGTCAGCGCCGAAGCCGCCGACTACAAGGCCATCCTCAACGCCCTGCCGACGCCGGTCTGGCTGCGCGACAAGGGCCTGGCGCTGACCTGGGGCAACCACGCCTTTCTCAAGGGTGCGGGCGCTTCGGATCTCGACGATCTGCGCATCAACCAGGCGGCGCTGGACAAGAGCGAGCGCGATCTTGCCGCCGGGGCACGCGGCCAGAACACCATCGTCGAGACCAAGCGCTTCACGGTGGTGAACGGCCAGCGCCGCGCTTTGTCGTTTACCGAGATTCCGCTGGGCGATGCCGGTGTCATCGGCACGGCGGTGGATGTCACCGAACTGGCGTCGGCCGAAGCGCGGTTGCAGACCCATGTCGATGCCCATGCCGACACGCTGGACAAGCTACAAACCGCCGTGGCGATCTTCAGCAAGGACCAGAAGCTGGCCTTCCACAATCGCGCCTTTGCGCAGCTGTGGGGCCTGCCCGAAAGCTTCCTCGACAAGCATCCCAGCGACAGCGAAATCCTCGACCGCCTGCGCGAAACCCGCAAGCTGCAGGAACAGCGCGACTGGCAGGGCTGGAAGCGCGAGCGGCTGGCGCGCTATGACGCCGGGCGCGGCGCCAATGGCGAGGAACAGTGGCACCTGCCGCACGGCCAGACCATCCAGGTCATCACCCAGCCGCATCCCTCGGGCGGCCTGACCTATCTCTACGAAGATGTCTCCGAGCGCCTGGCGCTGGAGTCGAGCTACCAGACGGCGCAGAAAGTGCAGTCGGCGACGCTGGATATCCTGAAGGAAGGCGTGGCGGTGTTCGGGCCCGATGGCCGCCTCAAGTTCCACAACAGCGCCTTCAGCAAGGTGTGGGACTTCACCGAGGAAGAACTCAAGCGCGAACCGCATGTGCGCGAGATCGCCGCGCTGGCCGCCGAACGCTTTGGCGAGGCGGGCGTCTGGGACAAGCTAACCAGCGGCATCGTGTCCGGCATGGGCCCGAAGCGCGACCTGGGCGAGATCGAGCGCAACGACCGCACCATCCTGGCGGTGGCGCAGTCGCCGCTGCCCGACGGCGCCAGCCTGATCACTTTCACCGATGTCACCGACCGCTTCCGCATCGAGCAGGCGCTGCGCGACCGGGGCGATGCGCTGGAAGCCGCCGACCGGCTCAAGAGCGACTTCATCAAGCATGTCAGTTACGAGCTGCGCACGCCGCTCAACACCATCCTGGGTTTCTCCGAGCACCTGGCGACGGGCACGCCGGGCGCGCTCAACGACCAGCAGCGCGAATATGTCGATGCCATCGTGTCGGGCTCCAACACGCTCAAGAGCCTGGTGAACGACATTCTCGACCTGGCGCTGGTGGAATCGGGCGCGCTGCGGCTGGAGCTGGAGCGCATCGACCTGTTCGAGGTGCTGGAAGACGTCGCCTCCCACGCCCGCGAATGGGGCGGCAAGCTGGGGCTGACACTGACCGTGGTGGTGGACGAGGATGCCGGTCCGTTCCTGGCCGATGCGCGCCGCCTGCGCCAGATCGTCTTCAACCTGCTTTCCAATGCCTTCAAGTTCACCCCGCGCGGCGGCGACGTGACGCTGACGGGCCGCATCGTCGGCGAGGATGTGCAGATCACGGTGGAAGACAATGGCCCCGGCATGGCGCCGGATGTGAAGGCCACGGCGTTCGAGCGCTTCTCGGCCAAGAGCCGCGCCGGTGCGCGCGCCGGTGCGGGCCTGGGGCTGGCGCTGGTCAACCGCTTCCTGGAACTGCATGACGGCTGGGTCGAGATCGAGGATGGCGCCAGCGGCGGCACCGTCGTGCGCTGCCACCTGCCGCGCCGCATTCAGCCGGGCGACGAGCCGCCGACGCAGAGCGAAGATCGCAAGACAGCGTATCTTTGACACTTGGCTTTTGGCCGCTGGACGTCGTCGCGCCTTCGCTCATGGACGTCATGTCCACATCGCTCGGCGCTCCTAGCCTGCAACCAAAAGCCTGCGCGTCAGTAGCGGTTACTGCTGGCTCTTGGGCACGCGCATGACGATGCCGTCGAGCGCTTCGGTCATGGTGATCTGGCACGACAGCCGCGAGTTCGATTTCACGCCGGGCGCGAAATCCAGCATCGCCTTTTCCGTGTCTTTCTTGGCCGGCAGTTTCGCCAGCCAGTCGGGCTCGATGTAAACGTGACAGGTGGCGCAGGCGCAGGCGCCGCCGCAATCGGCGTCGATGCCCGGCACCAGATGCTTGACCGCGCCTTCCATCAGCGACCAGCCTTCGGGCATCGCAATGGCATGGGCAATGCCATTGTCTGCGATGAAGATGGCCTTGAAGGCGCGCTTCATCTCGCTCAGGCCCCGATCTGCTTCATGGGTATGGCGGTGTCGGCCAATGTCGCCGCCGCCACGGCGCGGCCTTCGGCAATGAGCTTCTTGCCGATCATGTAATCCTGCGGTGCGTTCACCGCTTCCACCGCCGCAACCTTGCCAGCGCGCAGATGGAAGACCGAGAATTTGCGCGCAGCGGGATCACCGCGCAGCACCAGCGTATCGGTGGGGCGCGCCAGACCGGCGATCTGCAGCTTGAGGTCATACTGGTCGGACCAGAACCACGGCACTTCGCTATAGTCCTTCGGCTTGCCGGTCATGGCCAGCGCGGCATGCTTGGCCTGGTCGATGGCGTTCTGCACACACTCCAGCCGCAATTCGAGACCCTCGCGGCCATAATGGCGGGTGCAGTCGCCCGCCGCGAAGATGGCGGGATCCGATGTCATGGCGTTGCGGTTCACCACGATGCCGTCGGTGGCGGCCAGGCCCGCCTCGCGGGCCAGTTCGTCATTGGCGATGACGCCGATGCCGACCAGCACCAGATCAACATCATAGGATTTTCCGCCCGCCAGGATACGTTCGACCTTGCAGTTGCCTTCAAAACCTTCGACGCCGGTGTTGAGCTTGAGGTTGACCCCCGCCTTCATATGTTCGGCCATGAAGAAGGCGGAGAGCGAGGGCGAGACGGCGCGGGCCATCACCCGGTCCATCGCCTCGAACACCGTCACGTCCAGGCCGCGCTTGGCGCCCACCGCCGCGACTTCCAGACCGATATAGCCCGCGCCGACAATGACGATGCGCGCCCCCGGCAGGAAAGCGGCCTGCAGCGCATCCACATCAGCGATGCTCTTGAGATAGAAGATGTTGTCCAGGTCGGCGCCGGGGCAGCGCAGCTTGCGCACCCGCGCGCCGGTGGTCAGCAACAGCTTGCCGTAAGGCAGCTTGCGGCCGTCAGTCAGTTCGACCGTCTTGGCCGCGCGGTCGATCGCCCTGGCGGTGGTGTTCAGCAACAGCGTGACGCCCGCCTCGCAATAATAGGCATCCGCTTTCAGGAACAGGCGCGGCCGCTCCAACTGGCCCAGCAGATAGGCCTTGGACAGTGGCGGGCGCTGGTAGGGCGGATATGCTTCCTCGCCCACCAGGGTGATGGGGCCGGTGAAGCCTTCGGCGCGCAGCGACTGGATGGCCTGGATGGCGGCCTGGCCGGCGCCGATGATGACGATGTTTTCGGACATTTCCGCATGGCTGTGGATTGCGAGAGCGGCGGTAGCATGGCCCGGCACGGCATTGCAAATAGGGCTTTTCCCTATCCGCCGAAGCACGTTAGAACAGGCGGCGATGGCCCAAATTTCCGATGTCTTCCGCGCCGAACTGGCGTTGCCCGATCTTGCCGCCACGGCCCTGCTGGCGGGGCGGATCGCGTCCCGGCTGAAGCCGGGCGACGCTGTGGCGCTGTGGGGCGATCTGGGTGCAGGCAAGACCACGCTGGCGCGCGACATCCTGCGCAGCCTGGGCGTGACCGAGGATGTGCCCAGTCCCACCTTTACCATCGTTCAAACCTATGACACGCCGGGCCTGATCGTGGCGCATTACGATCTCTATCGTCTCAAATCCGCGCGCGAGCTGTTCGAACTGGGCTTTGCCGAAGCGCTGGAGGATGGCGCGGCGCTGGTGGAATGGCCGGACCGCGCCCCGGAACATCTGCCGGACACAACCCTGCATCTGCGGCTGCGCATCGCGGATGATGGCCGCGCCGTGAAGATCACCGGGCCGCAACGCTGGGCGGATATTGCCGCATGACACGCGAAGAACAGATGCGCGATTTCCTGGCCGCGTCGGGCTGGGGCGATGCGGTGGTGACGCCCATTCCCGGCGACGCCTCGACACGCAGCTATACGCGTTTGCGCGATGGCGCGCGGCAGGCGCTATTGATGAACCAGCCACAGGGCGCCGAAACGCCGGTGGCGCCGCCGGGCGCCAGCGCTGATGAACGCCGCGCCCTGGGCTACAACGCCGTGGCGCGGCTGGCGGGCGCCGATATCGGCCGCTTCGCTGCCGTGGCGCAGCACCTGCGCGATGTGGGCCTGTCTGCGCCGCACATCGCGGCCTGCGATCCTGTGACCGGTTTCATGGTGCTGGAAGACCTGGGCGACGGGTTGTTCGCCGATGTCGTGGCGGGCGGCGGCGATGAACGCGTACTGTATCTGAATGCGATGGAAGTGCTGGCGAAGCTGCATGCGCAAGCCGCACCCGCTTTTTTGCCCCCTCCGGCCTTCGCTGGCGCGAGCGCAGGGGAGGAAAAGACCAACCCGCCGCTCTTCGCCTATGACGAGACGGCGCTGCTGGCGGAAGCCGACCTGCTGACCGAATGGTATTTTCCCCATGCGCTGGGGCGCGCGGCCACGGCGGATGAAGTGGCCGAGCATCGCGCCCTGTGGCGCGCGGTGCTGGCGCCCGTGCTGGCCGCGCCACGCGTCTTCGTGCATCGCGATTACCATGCGCAGAATTTGCTCTGGCTGCCGCAGCGTTCGGGCGCGGGCCGCACTGGCCTGATCGATTTCCAGGACGCGGTGGCGGGAAGCCGCGCCTACGACCTGGTTTCGCTGCTGGAAGATGCCCGCCGCGATGTCGATCCCGCCGTGGCGCAAGCCGCCGTGGCGCATTATCTCGATAGGATGACAAGGCAGGGCACGCCGGTCGATGAGGCCAGCTTCCGCGCCGAGATGGCGGCCATCGCCGCCCAGCGCAACGCCAAGATCGTGGGCATTTTCGCCCGCCTGTCCCGGCGCGACGGCAAGCCGCGCTATCTTGGCCTGTTGCCGCGCGTCTGGGGCCATCTGGCGGGCGACCTCGCCCATCCGTCGCTCGCGCCCCTGCGGGCATGGTATGATCGGACGATTCCACCAGAGATCCGGCAGTGAGCGTCAGGAAAGCGATGATCATGGCGGCGGGGCTTGGCACCCGCATGCGCCCACTCACCAATGACCGGCCCAAGCCGCTGGTGCCGGTGGCAGGCAAGGCGCTGATCGATCATGACCTGGACAAGCTGGTGGCGGCGGGCGTCACCACCGCCGTGGTCAACCTGCACTACAAGGCCGATATGCTGCGCGCCCATCTGGCCAAGCGCCGCGATATCGAGATCGTCTATTCCGACGAAAGCGCCGAATTGCTGGGCACCGGCGGCGGCATCGTCAAGGCGCTGCACCAGTTCGGCGATGAGCCTTTCTTCGTGCTCAATTCGGATTCCATCTGGGTGGAAGGCATCGCGCCCGCCCTCACCCGCATGATCGAGACCTGGGACGCAGCCAGCATGGACGGGCTGCTGCTGATGGCCACGATGGTGACCGCGATGGGCTATGAAGGCCGTGGCGATTTCGTGATGGATGCGCAGGGCCATGTCAGCCGCCCGCCCGGCGAACATGCGACCACGCCCTTTGCCTATCCCGGGGTGCAGATCGTGCATCCGCGCCTGTTCCAGGATGCGCCGGCCGGAGAATTTTCCACCAACATCCTGTGGGACCGCGCCATCGCGGCCAAGCGCCTGTTCGGCACGCGGCTGGATGGCGTCTGGATCCATGTCGGCACGCCACAGGCGCGCGACGAAGCCGAGGCCTATCTCGCCAAGCTGCCCCATTGAGCGGGCCAGACGTGAGCGGGACTTCGCCGAAGGTCTTCACCATCGGCGCCAGTGCGCCTTTCGCCGCCACGCTGGCGCGGGGCCTGGCCGAACGGCTTAAAAGCGCGCCTCTCGCTCACGCGAACGGCGTGGGTACCGATCCGCTGGCGCTCAGCGGCGTCACCATCTACCTGCCCACCCGCCGCGCCGCGCGCGGTTTTGGTGATGCCTTCGCCAGGGAACTGGGCGGCGCGGCGCTGCTGCCGCAATTCCGGGCGCTGGGCGATGCCAATGACGAGGACCTGCTGTTCGATGCGCCGGGTGATGTCGAACTGACTCCGGCGCTTGATCCGCTGCGGCGGCAATTGCTGCTGGCGAATCTGGTGCGGCGCTGGCATGCCCAGGCGCGCGGCCCCATCGGGTTTGCGCAGGCGGCGGCACTGGCGGCGCAACTGGCGCTGGTGATGGACGAGTTCGAGCGCCAGGGCGCTGACCCTTCGCGGCTTGCCGCGCTGGCGCCCTTGCCGCTGGCGGCGCACTGGCAGGATGTCGGCGGTTTTCTCGACTGGCTTTACCAGCAATGGCCCGCGATCCTGGCCGCTGAAGGCCGCCTGGACGTGGCGGCGCATCGCAATGCGGGGCTGCGGGCGCTGGCACAAGGGCTGGCCGCCGCGCCGCCATCCGGGCTGGTGATCGCGGCAGGTTCCACCGGCTCGATGCCGGCCACCGCCGAACTACTGAAGGTGATCGCCTGCCTGCCCAATGGCGCGGTGATACTGCCGGGGCTGGATCGCCAGCTTGACGATGACAGTTGGGAGACGCTCGACCCGGGTCATCCGCAATATGGCATCAAGCAGTTGCTGGATCGCATCGGCGCGGCGCGGCGCGACGTTAATGATTGGGCTGCGGCTTCGCCAAATCCCGCGCGCGAACAGCTGCTGAGCGAAACCTTGCGCCCCGCCCCCACCACCGATGCGTGGCGGGCGCTGGTGGTGGGCGGTGGCGGCGACCTCAAGCAAGGCAGCAAGGGATTGTCCGTCATCGCGGCCAACGATCCGGCGGGTGAAGCACTGACCATCGCGCTGGCGCTGCGCCATGCGCTGGAGAGTCCGGGCCGGAGCGCCGCGCTGGTGACGCCCGATCGCGGCCTGGCGCGCCGTGTCGCGGCGGAGCTGCGGCGCTGGGACATCGCCATCGACGACAGCGCCGGCCGCCCCCTCGCCCATACCAGCGCGGGCGCGTTTCTCTGCCTTGTCGCCGAAGCCGCCGAGGCGCGCTTTGCGCCGGTGCCGCTGCTGGCGCTGCTGAAGCATCCCTTTGCGCGGCGCGGCCACGGCCCGGCGGAATTCCGCGCCCATGCCCGCGCGCTCGACCTGGCGCTGCGCGGACCGCGCCCCGATCCGGGCCTGGCAGGCATCACGATGGCGCTGCAGGATGCCGCGCTGAAAGACTGGTGGCGCAGCATCGCGGATATCCTCGCGCCGCTGGAGGCCTTGTTCGGCGGCGGCGACACGGCACTGGCCGATCTTCTTGCTGCGCATCTGGCGGCGGCAGAAGCACTGGCTTGCGATGATGCGAAAAACTGCCTGCTATGGGCGAACAGCGATGGCGAGACCGCGCAGGCCTTCACGGCGCAGTTGCAGGACGCCGCACAAGAGCTGCCCGCCATCGAGCCGTCATCCTATGCGCCTTTGTTCCGGCGGCTGGCGCTGGGCCAGCCGGTGCGCCGCAGCTTCGGACAGCAGGCGCGCCTTTCCATCCTGGGCCCACTGGAAGCGCGGCTGCAAAGCTTTGACCTCACCATTCTGGGCGGCCTGAACGAGAATGGCTGGCCGCGCGGTGCTGCCGCCGATCCCTGGTTCTCACGCCCGATGCGCGCAACCCTGGGGCTGGAACTGCCGGAGCGCGCCATCGGCCTGTCGGCGCACGACTTCGCCATGCTGGCCGCCGGGCCAGAGGTGCTGATGACGCGTGCCGCCAAGACTGACGGTGCGCCCACCGTGCCGTCGCGATGGCTGCAGCGGCTGGAGCAATTGCTGATCGGCCTGCATCCCGGGCTCGATAAAAAAACGCAGGCGCTTGAAGCCATGCTCGCGCCCGCGACCTCCTATGACGCGCTGGCGGCGCGGCTGGCTTCGGCCCCGCCGGGCGAAAAACTGCCGCGCCCCGCCCCAAGGCCGCCGGTCGCGGTACGCCCACGCCGCCTGTCCGTCACCCAGATCGAAGTCTGGCTGCGCGATCCCTATGCCATCTATGCCCGGCACGTGCTGCGGCTGACGCCGCTAAGGCCGCTGGACGAAGCTGTCGGCCCGCTGGAGCGCGGCAACGCCCTGCACAAGGCGCTGGAAATCTTTGTCACCCGCTATCCGGAGACGTTGCCGCCCGACGCCTTGCTGGCGCTGACCCGGATCGCCGACGAAGTCTTTGCCGCGATGGGCATACCCAAGGCGGTGCTGGCGCTGTGGCGGCCGCGTTTGCGTTCCGCCGCCGTCTGGTTCGTCGCCTTCGAGCAGGCACGCCGGGCCGGCATCGCGGAAAGCTGGCTTGAGAAAAAAGGCACGCTCGTCATCAAGACGCAGGGCGAGGACTTCACGCTGGTGGCGCGGGCGGACCGCATCGACCGCCTGCAGGGCGGCGGCGCGGCTGTGCTCGACTACAAGACCGGCGCATTGCCGAAGAAGAAGGACACCGCCACCTTCCTGATGCCGCAACTGGCGCTGGAAGGCGCGATCCTGCAGGCGGGCGGCTTTGATGATGTCCCCGCGCTGGCGGCGGCAGAGCTGCTCTATGTGAAGCTCAGCGGTGGCGCGACGCCGGGCGAAGAACGCCTGCTGGAAGATTCACCGCGTCTGCCGGACCAGGCTTTGGAAAAACTGAAAGAGCAGATCAACCGTTTCGATCAGGCCAGCACGGCTTATCCGCCGCGCCTGATCCCGCGCACGCTCGACAGTGACGGAGACTATGACCATCTCGCCCGGGTCCGCGAATGGGCACCGTCGGGCTGGGAGGCGGAAGAATGAGTTCCTCCGCGCCCGATCCTTCCACCCTGGCGTCCGATCCGTCGCGCTCGGTCTGGGTCGCGGCCCATGCCGGTGCGGGCAAGACCTATACGCTGGCCAACCGCGTGGCGCGGCTGCTGCTGACCGGTACGCCGCCGGAACGCATTCTCTGCCTGACCTTCACCAAGGCGGCGGCGGCGGAGATGCAGGACCGCCTGTTCCGCCAACTGGGCGCTTGGGCGATGCTGGACGACGCGGCCCTGGCAGGCAGGATCGCAGGCATTGGCGGCGCTTCGGGCGATCTGGCCAAGGCGCGCCGCCTGTTCGCGCTGGCGCTGGAAACCCCGGGCGGCCTGAAGGTGCTGACTATTCATGCCTTCTGCCAGGCAGTGCTGTCGCGCTTTCCGCTGGAAGCGGGCATCGCGCCCGCCTTCGAGGTGCTGGACGAACAATCGGCCCGCGCCCTGGCGGCGGCGGCGCGGCAGGCGATGCTGGAACGGGCCGGTGATGGCGATGCGCTGCTGGCCGCAGCCGTCACCCATCTGGTCAGCGAGGCGGGCGAAGCGACGCTGACGGCGCTGCTGGATGCGGGCCTGGCCACCGACCGGCGCAAGCTGGACCGCTTCTTCGCCGCGCTGGGAGAGAACGCGCTGGCCGGAGCGGTCCGCGCCGCGCATGGCGCACCGGACGAACCGGCGGATATTGTCGCGCAGGATTTTTGCGTCACGCTGGCGGCGGACATCCCGCAATTGCGCGAAATCGCAGACTGGCTCGCCAGCGGTGGCAAGACCGATATGGAGCGTGCCACCGTGCTGTCGGGCTTCATTGCCGAGCCGTCCTTCGCGCGGCTGGAAGATTTGTTCCTCACCGACAAGGGCGAACCCTTCAAGAAGGTCGCGACCAAGAAACTGTCCGACGCGCGCGCTGACCTCGCCGCGTATCTGGAAGATTTGCAGCGCCGCTTTTGTGTTGCGCATGACCGCTGGCGCGCCGCCCGCGCCGCCGCGCTGGCAGAGGCCGCACTGGTGCTGCTGCGCGCCGTGCGCCGCGACTATGCCGCCGCCAAGCGGGCGCGGGGCGTGCTGGATTATGACGATTTGATCGCCGCCACCCGCGACCTGCTGGAGAAGCCGGGCGCGGCCGCCTGGGTGCTCTACAAGCTCGATGCCGGTATCGATCATGTGCTGGTGGACGAAGCGCAGGATACCAGCCCGGAGCAGTGGGCGATCCTGCGGAAACTGACCGAGGAGTTCTTCAACGGAGATGGTGCTGCACCCTCTGCAGCGCGCACGCGAACCTTGTTCGCGGTGGGCGACGAGAAGCAATCCATCTTCAGTTTCCAGGGCGCCGATCCCGCCCAGTTCGCCATCAACCGGCAGCATTTCGCGGCCCTGGCCCAGGGCGCGGGGCTGGATTTCCTCGACCAGCCGCTCACCGTCTCGCGCCGTTCGACCCCGGAAATCCTCGCCTTTGTCGATGCGGTCTTCGCCGATCCGGCGGCGCGCGAGGGCCTGACCAGCGATGACGCGCCGCTGGCGCACCGTGCCCATCGCGAGACCGAGGCCGGCGGAATTGAAGTCTGGCCGGTGCTGTCACCCGAAGCGCGCGACGATCCCGATCCCTACAAGCCGGTGGATGCGCCCGCCAGCGACAGCCCGGTGGTGGTGCTGGCCGCGAAGATCGCGGCGCGCATCCGGCATTGGCTGGACAGTGGCGCCACCCTGCCCGGCCATGCCGCGCCCATCGCGCCCCGGGACATCATGATCCTGCTGCCGCGGCGCGAACCGTTCGGCGGCGAAGTGATCCGCCAGTTGAAGCTGCGCAAGGTACCGGTGGCCGGTGCCGACCGCGTCGTGCTGACCGAGCAGATCGCCGCCATGGACCTGATGGCGCTGGGCCGCTTCGTGCTGCAGCGGGACGATGATCTCACCCTGGCGGCGCTGCTGCGCTCGCCCCTGTGTGGGCTTTCGGAAGAGGCGCTTTACGCCCTGGCGCAGCCGCGCCCGGACGGATTGTGGAACGCCTTGGTGGCGGCGCAGGGCAAGCCGGATTTTTCTGCCGCCCATGCCTTCCTGTCACAGATGCTGGCGCTGGCCGATTATCCCCCGCCCTTTGAGTTCTATTCCCATGCCCTGTCGGCGCGCGGCGGCCGCGAGAAGCTGCTGGCGCGGCTAGGGGCGGAAGCGGCCGACGCCATCGACGAATTCCTGGCCCTGGCTTTGTCCTATGAGCGTGGCCAGACGCCATCGCTGGAGGGCTTTCTGGACTGGCTCAGCTGCGGCGGCACCGAGATCAAGCGCGACATGGAACGCGGCCGCGACGAGGTGCGGGTGATGACCGTGCACGGCGCCAAGGGGCTTGAAGCCGATATCGTCATCCTGCCCGACACCACCACGCTGCGTGAACCGGGCGCCCGCGAAGGCCACCTGCTCTATCCCGAGGATGGCGTGCTGTTTCCGGTGCCGTCCGCCCGTGCGCCAAGCGCGGTCAAGGCGGCGCAGGATGCTGCGAAGGCCGCCTGGCGGCGGGAGCAGCGCCGTCTTCTGTATGTGGCGCTGACGCGGGCGCGCGACCGGCTGGTGGTGTGCGGCTTCGAGAACCGCCACGGCACCAAGGATGGTTCCTGGTATGCGCTGGCGGCGGAAGCCGCGCGCAAGCTGAACATGCAGCCCGGCGAAGACGGGCTGGGCTTCGGCACGCTGGCGCTGACCACCAGCACAGCACAGGCTGCACCGCAGGCGCAGGCCGCCCTGCCCGGCTGGACCTTGCGGCCCGCGCCGCCGGAACCGGCACGCCCGCGCCTGATACGGCCATCCGATGCGGTGGATGGCGCGCCCGCCTTGTCGCCGCTGGGGCGCGGGGCAGAACGCTTCCGGCGCGGCAATGTCATCCATGCGTTGCTGGCACGACTGCCGCAGATCGCGCCATCGCGCCGCGTCGAGGTCGCTTGCCGCTTTGCCCGGGCGCACGGCTTTGCCGATGCCTATGCTGAGGCGCTGGCGGCGGAGACGATTGCCGTGCTCGATCATCCGGATTTCGCCGCCGCCTTCGGACCGCACAGCCGCGCCGAGGCCGGGCTGGTGGCGGAACTGCCGGAGCTGGGTACCCCCTCTTCTTCAACAATTGTGCGGGTCAATGGCCGCGTTGACCGGCTGGCCGTCACCGCAACAGAAGTGTTGATCCTGGACTTCAAGACCAACCGCCCGCCGCCATTGGCCGAGGCGCAGGTGTCGCCGGTCACGCTGGGCCAGATGGCGCTCTACCGCGCGGCGGTCGCCAAGGTCTTCCCGGGCCGGCGAATCGTCTGCGGCCTGCTCTTCACGGACGGCCCCCGCCTGCTGCGGCTGAGCGATTCCATCCTGGACCGGCAATGGGCCGATTTGGCGGCCTCTTTGACAGAGTAGAGCGGCCCCCTTTGGGGTCCGGCTTGATCCAGACAGGCTTCATACCTAGATATTGGGTCCAGTTTTGCGAGGAAATACCATGTCCGACACTGTGAAAGTCACCGACGCCTCCTTTCAGGCCGATGTGCTGGATTCCAAAACCCCGGTGCTGGTGGATTTCTGGGCCGAATGGTGTGGCCCGTGCCGCATGATCGCCCCGGCGCTGGATGAACTCAGCACCGAGCTGGGCGGCAAGGTCACCATCGCCAAGATCAACATCGACGAGAACCCGCATGTGCCGACCAAGTATGGCGTGCGCGGCATCCCGACCATGATGATCTTCAGCCAGGGCCAGGTCGCCGCCACCAAGGTGGGGGCGCTGCCGAAGTCCAAGATCAAGGAATGGATCGAAAGCTCGATCTAAACGTCAGCCTGCTTTTGGCGGGCCCTTGAACGGCTTCTTGTTTTTCCCGAAGGGGGGCTTGCCGAAAGGCTTGCCCCCTTTTGATTTGCCGTGGGGTGGCTTGCCATAGGGCGGCTTGCCGCCTTTTGGCTTTTCATAAGGCGGCTTGCCGTGCGGGTTGTAGGCGGGCTTCGCCGGGGCGCCTTCGCCCTGCAACTGCTGATGCGCCGTGGTCTGCGGCTTTGACGGGGCAGCTTCGCCCGGCGGGGCACGCTCGCCGCGCAGCGGCGACTCGTCACCATGATTGCCGGGCGCGGGGAAGATGCGCACGCCGCCCTTCTGGCGGTTGGCGACCAGGCCGGCAAACTTCTCGGCCACCTCTTGCGAAATCTGGAAGCGGGTCTCGCGGTCATAGACGCGAATGGCGCCGATATCGGCCTTGGTGACGTCGCCCTGGCGGCAGATTTCCGGCAGCAGCCATTTGGGGTCCGCATTGCGCTCGCGGCCCACATTCAGCAGGAACCAGGGGCCATTGGCCTGCACGCCGATGCTGGCCTGGGGGCCCCGCTCCTTGCGCGGGCCCTTGCCAAAATCCTTTTCGGCGCGCGGGACGGCATTGTCGTGGCGCGGCTTGTCATGGCGCGGCTTGTCATGGCGTGGCTTGTCGTGGCGCGAACCATCTTCGCGCGGACCCTTGGGGGAACGCGGCGCATGCTGTTCCGGCTCGATCTCTTCGGGCGCGGGCAACTGCGTCTTGTAGAGCTTGACGAAGGCCGAGGCGAGCGCGCGCGCATCATGCGCGGCCAGCAATGCGTCGACCATCGGCACATCTTCTTCCGCCGCCGCTTCGGTCAGCAACGGGTTCTGCAGCAGGCGTTCGGTATCGAGCCTGCGGATTTCTTCGGCACTGGGAGGGTCGCTCCAGGTGAAGGCGACGCGGGCACGGCCCAGCATTTCTTCGGCGCGGCGGCGGCGCGACGGCGGCACCAGCAGGATGCTGACGCCCTTCTTGCCGGCGCGGCCGGTACGGCCGCTGCGGTGCTGCAGTACCTGCGCGTCGTTGGGCAGCTCGGCATGGATCACTAGCGCCAGGCCCGGCAGGTCGATGCCGCGCGCCGCCACGTCGGTGGCGACGCAGACGCGGGCGCGGCCATCGCGCAGCGCCTGCAGCGCATGGTTGCGTTCATGCTGGCTGAGTTCGCCCGACAGCGAGACGGCGGCAAAGCCGCGCTCGGTCAGCATCGCTTCCATGTGCCGGACCGACTGGCGGGTGTTGCAGAACACCAGCGCGCCGGGCGGATCGAGAAAGCGCAACAGATTGACCACGGTGCGCTCGACACCGCTCTGCGGCGTGCGGATGGCGCGGTATTCGATGTCGGCATGGCCGCTGCTGTCGTTGCGGGTGGCGATGCGGAAGGCGTCGGTCTGGTAATTCTGCGCCAGGGTGACGATGGCCTTGGGCAGGGTCGCCGAGAACAGCAGCGTGCGGCGTTCCGCCGGCGTGGTTTCCAGGATGAATTGCAGGTCTTCGCGGAAGCCGAGATCGAGCATCTCGTCGGCTTCATCCAGCACCACGGCGCGCAGGCCCTCGACCTTCAAGGCGCGGCGTTCTAGGTGATCGCGCAGGCGGCCCGGCGTGCCGACCACGATATGCGCGCCATTGGAAAGCTGGCGGCGCTCGGCGCCGGGGTCCATGCCGCCAACGCAGGAGACAACGCGCGCGCCGGCGAATTTGTAGAGCCAGTCCAGTTCGCGCTGCACCTGCAGCGCCAGCTCGCGGGTCGGCGCGATGATCAGCGCCAGCGGCGATCCGGCCGAGCCCAGCGTGTCGGCGCCTGCGAGCAGGGTCTCGGCCAGCGCCAGGCCATAAGCGACGGTCTTGCCCGAGCCGGTCTGGGCCGAGACCAGCAGGTCGCGTTCTTGCGCCTCTTCTTCCAGCACCGCCGCCTGGACCGGCGTGGCTTCATTATAGTCGCGCTCGCGCAGGGCGCGGGCGATGGAGGCAGGCAGCGTAGAGAAGGACAAGGTAACCTTTCAGGGCGACTTCAGCGCCGCGCGCGTCTCTGTAACGCAAACCGCCCCCGGACACATCAGGGAAACGGCCAGTCCCGGACATGGCAGCTAGCGGTTTTCCGCCAGAACCCGGCCCGCAAGGTAAAGGGAACCGCAGATCAGGACGCGTGGCGGCGCTTCGCCCCGGTCCATGTGGGTGCGGGCGGCAATCTGCAGCATGGCGTCTTCCAGGTCCTCGCCCGGCGCGGCGTCCAGTCCCGCCTCGCGCGCGGCGTCATACAGCGCGCCCGCGCCCAGGCTGGCTGGTTCGCCGGGAATCTCCACCGTCACGACATGCCGCGCCAGGCCGCGAAAGGCATTGAGGAAGCCCACCGCATCCTTGGTCCGCAGCATGCCGCAGATCAGGTAGAGCGGGCGTTCGCTCCGCTCCTCCAGGCCGGCAATGGCGCGGCTGACGGCGGCGGCGCAGTGGGGATTGTGACCGCCATCGAGCCAGATTTCGGCGCCCTTGGGCGCGGCTTCCACCAGCGGCCCCTGATGCAGGCGCTGCAGCCGCCCCGGCCAGTCCACGGTGGCAAGACCGCGTTCGATGGCGGCGTCATGGCCCCAGCTCTTGCGGGCATGGCGCAGGGCGGCGATGGCTACACCGGCATTCTCGATCTGGTGGCGGCCGATCAGTTTCGGCAGCGGCAGATCGAGCAGGCCGTCGCCATCCTCATAGACCATGCGGCCATGTTCCTGCCGCGCCGCGAAATCCTGGTTGAAGACGAAAGCCGACACGCTAAGCCGGTCGGCGCGCGACAGGATCTCGTTCAGCGCCGCATCGTCTTGTGGCCCCACCACCAGCGGCGAACCCTTCTTGATGATGCCCGCCTTTTCGCGCGCGATGCCGGCCAGGTCGTTGCCGAGGAATTCGAGATGGTCCAGCCCGACCGGCTGGATCACCGTCATGGCCGGGTGTTTGACAACATTGGTGGCGTCGAAGGTGCCGCCCAGCCCGACTTCCAGCACTACCGCATCGGCGGGATGGCGCGCAAAGGACAGGAACATCGCCGCCGCCGTGATCTCGAAGAAGGTGATGGGGGCGCCGTCATTGACGCGCTCCACTTCGATCAGCGTGTCGCAGAGTTCTTCTTCGCCGATCAGGTCGCCCGCCAGCCTGATGCGCTCATGGAAGCGCACCAGATGGGGCGAGATGTGCATGTGCACGCGCAGGCCCTGGGCTTCCAGCATCGCGCGCGAGAAGGCGCAGACGCTGCCCTTGCCGTTGGTGCCCGCGACATGGATGACCGGCGGCAGCCGGTCCTGCGGGTCGCCCAGCGCGGCCAGCAGGCGGCGGATGCGGTCCAGCGCCAGGTCGATTTTCTTGGGATGCAGCGCCAGCAGGCGTTCGAGAATGACGTCGCTGCGCGTTGCGAGCGTCATGGCGCCGTTTTGGCGTGCCCGTTGCCATTGCCGTTTGCCGGCGGCGGCGGCAGCTTCTTGGCCTTGGGGCGCGGCTGCTTCATCAGCAGGTGCAGCACCCGCGATAGCGTCTCGCGCATCTCGTGGCGATGCACCACCATGTCCAGCATGCCGTGCTTGAGCAGATATTCGGCGCGCTGGAAGCCTTCCGGCAGCTTCTCGCGGATGGTCTGGGCGATGACGCGCGCCCCGGCAAAGCCGATCTGCGCCCCGGGCTCGGCGATCTGGATGTCGCCGAGCATGGCATAGGAGGCCGAGACGCCGCCAAAGGTGGGATCGGTCAGCACGATGACATAGGGCAGGCCCGCTTCCTTCAGCAGTTGCACCGCGATGGTCGTGCGCGGCATCTGCATCAGCGACAGCATGCTTTCCTGCATGCGCGCGCCGCCGGACGCGACAAAGAGCAGGAAGGGGCGCTTGTCGGACACGGCAGCCTCGGCGGCGGCGACGAAGCCCTCGCCCACCGCCATGCCCAGCGAACCGCCCAGGAAATCGAACGCCTGCACCGCGACCATGACCGGCAGGCCGTCAATGGTGCCCTTGGCGGCGCTGAAGGCTTCGGAGCGGCCGGTCTTGGCCTTGGCCGCCTTCATCTCGTCGGCATATTTCTTGTCGGCCTTGAAGGCCAGCGGATCGGCCTTGACGGTGACCGGCGGCAGCTCGGTGAAGCTGTGGGCGTCGAAGGTATAGGCGAAACGCTCCGCAGGGCCGATGCGCATGTGATGGCCGCACTTGGTGCAGACATACTGGTTGGCGATCAGGTCGCGGTGAAAGATCATTTCCGCGCAGGATGGGCATTTGCGCCAGAGATTTTCCGGCGTGCTGCTGCCCGGCGCGGACTTGCCCGCCATCAGCCCCTTGATCTTGGGGCGAACGAGATTGGTGATCCAGTTCATGCCTGCACCTTAGCAGAAGTTTTTGATTGGCGCGCGACCTTACGCAAAACCGGTCTCCACTTTTGCGGGTCGCGCGGCATGGGTCGCCTGCGCCAGCGAAGTGCAGAGGTCGGTCACGGCCTTGACCACCACTTCCGGATTCTGGCCCAGGATTTCCGCGATTTTGGTGACGATGGCCGAACCCACCACCACGCCATCGGCCAGCCGGGCGATGGTGGCGGCCTGTTCCGGGGTCTTGATGCCGAAGCCTACTGCCACGGGCAGAGTGGTGGCGGCGCGCACCCGCGCAATGGCGGCGGCGACGTCGGCTTCGGTGAAACTCTTGGTGCCGGTCACGCCCGCCACCGAGACGTAATAGAGATAACCGCTGGCGGCTTCGAGGATGCGCCCCAGGCGCGCCGCGTCCGTGGTCGGGGTGACGAAGCGGACCAGGTCAACGCCCTGCGCCGCTGCCGGCAGGCGCAGCACTTCGTCTTCCTCGATGGGAAGATCGACCGCGATCAGGCCATCGACCCCCGCCGCCGCCACGTCACGGGCGAACTTGGCGGTGCCATAGGCGTGGATGGGATTGAAATAGCCCATCAGCACGATGGGGGTCTTGTTGTCCTTTTTGCGGAATTTCCGCACCAGCTCGATCACCCTGGGCATGGTCGCGCCCGCCGCGATGGCGCGGGTGGACGACATCTGCACCGCCGGGCCGTCGGCCATCGGATCGGAGAAGGGCATGCCCAGCTCGATGATGTCGGCGCCGCAGCCGGGCAGCGCATCGAGAATGGCGGCACAGATCTCCATGTTGGGATCGCCCGAGCTGATAAAGGGAATGAAGGCGCTGCGGCCTTCTTTCTTCAGCTCGGCGAATTTCGCGGCCAGACGGCTCACAGCTTGGCCCCCAGCGCATCAGCCACGGAGAAGATGTCCTTGTCGCCGCGGCCCGACAGGCAGATGGCGATGGTCTGGTCGGGGCGCATCTGGCCCGCGACGCGGCCAACATGGGCAATGGCATGCGCCGATTCCAGCGCCGGGATGATGCCTTCCAGCTTCGACAGCAACTGGAACGCTTCCAGCGCCTGCCTGTCGGTTACCGAGTAATACTTCACCCGGCCATTATCCTTCAGCCAGCTATGCTCGGGGCCGACGCCGGGATAGTCGAGACCCGCCGAGATCGAATGGGCTTCATCGATCTGGCCGTCGCTGTCCTGCAGCAGGTAGGAGCGCGCGCCATGCAGCACGCCGGGCGAACCCTTGGACAGGGTCGCGGCATGACGGGGCGTATCGACGCCGTCGCCCGCCGCTTCGACGCCGTGGATTTCCACATTCGCGTCATCAAGAAAGGAATGGAACATGCCGATGGCGTTGGAACCGCCGCCGACACAGGCGATCACCAGGTCGGGCAGCCGGCCCTCGCGTTCCAGCATCTGGGCGCGGGCTTCCTTGCCGATCACGGTCTGGAAATCGCGCACCATCGCCGGATAGGGATGCGGGCCCGCCGCCGAACCGATGATGTAGAAGGTGTCGGAGACATTGGCGACCCAATCGCGCAGCGCCTCGTTCATCGCATCTTTCAAGGTGCGCGAGCCAGAGGTTACGGGGCGGACTTCGGCGCCCAGCAGGTGCATGCGGAAGACGTTCGGCTTCTGGCGCTGGGTATCGACCTCGCCCATATAGACGGTGCAGGGATAGCCGAAGCGCGCCGCCACGGTGGCGGTGGCGACGCCATGCTGGCCCGCACCGGTCTCGGCGATGATGCGGGTCTTGCCCATGCGGCGGGCGAGAAGAATTTGCCCAAGGCAATTGTTGATCTTGTGCGCGCCGGTGTGGTTGAGGTCCTCGCGCTTGAGATAGATCTTGGCGCCGCCAAAATGTTTCGTCAGCCGCTCGGCGAAATAGAGCGGGCTCTCGCGGCCGACATAATGCTTCAGGAGGTCATCGAGTTCGGCCTGAAATTCCGGGTCCTTCTTCGAGGCCTCATAGGCGGCTTCCAGTTCGAGGATGAGCGGCATCAGCGTCTCGGCGACGAAGCGACCGCCATAGGCGCCAAAATGGCCCGTCAGATCGGGGCCGCTGCGGAGGGAATTCGCTATCGTCATGCCTGCACCGGATGCCGCGTGGCGGCGATGAACTGGGAAATGCGTTCGGCGCTCTTCACGCCGGGCGTGCTCTCGACGCCGGAGGAAACATCCACCATCGCGGCGCCCGACAAGGCGATGGCGCGCGCGACATTGTCCACATCCAGGCCGCCGGCCAGGAACCAGGGCTTGTCGAAGCGGCGGCCTTGTAGCAGCGTCCAGTCGAAGGCGTTGCCATGACCACCGGCGCGGTCGGCACCCTTGGGCGGCTTGGCGTCGAACAGCAGCATGTCGGCGACGGCGTCGTAAGGCGCGGCGGCGGCAACGTCCGCCGCGTCCGCGATGGGCAACGCCTTGATCACCGCGCCGAAGCGCACGCGGATATCCTGGGTGCGGGCGACGCTTTCCTTGCCATGCAGCTGCAGATAGTCGGGCCGCACCGCTTCGATGATCGCGGCCAGCAGGGCGTCGTCGGCATCGGCCACCAGGGCGGCAAATTTCAGCTTGCCGCGCAGGGCGCTGGCGATGCTCCAGGCCGCGTCCAGCGACAGGTTGCGCGGAGACGCCGGATGGAAGACCAGCCCGCCGAAATCGGCCCCCGCGCGCACGGCGGCGGCCGCCGCTTCGACGCTGGTCAGGCCACAGATTTTGACGGCAACTTTTTCAGGAAAAGCGGGCATGGAACCGGGTGTATGGGCTCTGGCAACCCCAAAATCAAGCAAACCCGGCTAAGCCATTCAGGTCGCTAGGCTTTCAGCAATGGCGCGGGCGGCCTCAGCCGGGTCCGCTGCAGCAGTGATCGGGCGGCCAATCACCAGGATGGAGGCACCCGCATCCCGCGCCGCTTTCGGGTCCATGACGCGGCTCTGGTCGCCCAGCGCCGCTCCGGCCGGCCGGATGCCCGGCACCACCAGCAGGAAGTCGTCGCCCAGCGCGGCCCGGATGGGCGCGATCTCGTGCGCCGAACAGACCACGCCATCCAGGCCGCATTCCTTGGTCAGCGTTGCGAGGCGCAGCACCTGGTCGCGGGCCGGGATCGCCTGCCCCACCGCCGCCAGATCGGCGTCCGACAGGCTGGTGAGCACGGTGACGGCGATCACCCTGGTCTTTGGACTGACCGCCTTGGCCGCATCGCGCGCGGCCTGCATCATCGCCGCGCCGCCACTGGCATGAACGTTGACGATGTGCACGCCCAGCGCTGCGGTGGCGCGCACAGCACCCGCCACGGTGTTGGGAATGTCGTGAAACTTGGTGTCGGCGAAGATCGGCAGGCCGAACTGCTCGAAGGCGCGAATGCCCTGCGGCCCGTTGGCGGCGAGGAATTCCTTGCCCAGCTTCAGGCCGCCAACATGCGGCGCCACGCGCGCGGAGAGGCTGAGGGCGTATGCGAGGTCGGGGGTATCGAGAGCGACGTAGATGGGATTGGCAGCCGGAATCGAAGTCATGGCGCGAGCCGTATCACGGCAGGCTCAGTCCTGTCCGTCGGATTTTCCACCATTGAGGCGTTCCCGCAATTCCTTGCCGGTACGGAAGAAGGGCGCGCGCTTCTGGCCGACCGAGACCGGTTCGCCCGTGCGGGGATTGCGGCCCATGCGGCTGGGACGGACCTTGACCGAAAACGCACCAAAGCCGCGCAGCTCGACGCGATGTCCGGCGGCCAGCGCCTTGCTGATCGAATCCAGCACGGTGGTGACGATGCGTTCCACATCCCGGTGATAGAGGTGCGGATAGCGAGCGGTAAGACGCGCGACCAGTTCGGACTTGATCATGAGTGCCCCACGCCGGTTGAACCCGGCCTGTGGGTAAAGTGTCAGAGCGATTGCAGTGCGTCAACGGGAACCGACTGAAAAGTCAGCATTTTTCAGCCTGTGGTCGCTGATTCCGGCGCAGAAATGCCCCGTTAGCCGCATTTTTGGGCGGTCCGGGCCGTCCTGTGGGCCCTAAGCGCCCGCCCGGACTGCCCGATTCGACCTTTGCCGGGCACGGCCCAGCAAAGAAAAAGGCGCGTCCCGGTCATGCGGGACGCGCCTTTTCGCTTTATGCGTGCCGTGCCAGTCAATGACTGGCACGGCGGTCGTTACTTTTTCTTCTTGGCCTTCTTCTTCGGGGCCTTCTTGGCGACCTTCTTGGCGGCCTTCTTGGCGGCCTTCTTGGCCTTCTTCACGACGGCCTTCGCAGCCTTCACGACCTTGGCCTTCTTCGCTTTCTTTTTCTTCTTCTTCGGCGCCGCGCCAGGCACCACGGCGGCAACCAGATCGGCGACCGCAGACTTCAGTTCGGTCGCCCGCTTGGCGAGCGCGCCCTTCTTCTTAGCCATGTGAAACAATCCCTCTAGAGTTTTGAATACTTAAAACTAGAGCGATTCTGGAAAATCCGCCAATCGTCAGGCAAGCACGCGACGAAGTTCCACGCGCGATGATCAATCCCGCAGCTTGAACACCACCGCGCGCATATGGGCGCCGGGCTTCAGCACCGTCCAGTGCGGCACGCCGCGCGGCACGGTGAGGTTGGTGCCCGGGGTCAGCGCATATTCCTTGCCGCCGGTGATGGCGGTGCCACGGGTCTCGCCGGGGCCGGTTTCCTTCGGGTTCACCACCGTGCCGCCCACCACCAAGGTGGCCTCGCCTTCGGTGACGATGAAATGGTCGGCCCAGTTGGCATGGACCTCGGGCACGCCCGAGCCATCGCGATAGACCAGCTCCTGCTGGTAGCTGTCCTTGCGGTAGATGAAATAGGTGCCCAGGTGATCGGTCAGGTTGGCGGTCATCCGCGTGTTGGCCTCTGCCCCACCCATGTGCAGCACGCCTTCCGGGTTCTGGAACGGCGTCTGGGCCAGAACTGGCGCGGCCAGCAAACCCGCCGCCAGCAGCGCAAATACGGTCTTCTTCATGAGGCTCCCCCTTGTCTTGTTATGCGGGGAGCCTACGCCCGGCAGACCACAAAGCAAAAGGGCGCGGGATGAACCCGCGCCCTCTTACTTCTGGACTGCCGCGCCCCTCACAAGTGAGGGGCTTGGCGCTCGGCGGACGAAAGGTCCACTGGACCTTTCGTTATTCCGCCTCGCCCTTTTTCGTCTTCTTCTTCAGGGCCGCACCCAGGATGTCGCCAAGGCTGGCGCCCGAGTCGGACGAACCGAACTGCTCGACGGCGTCGCGCTCTTCCGAGATTTCCTTGGCCTTGATCGACAGGCTGACCTTGCGGCTGGCCTTGTCCACCGAGGTGACCAGGGCATCGACCTTGTCGCCCTTGCCGAAACGCTCGGGACGCTGGTCGTTGCGGTCGCGGGCCAGGTCGGCGCGGCGGATGAAGGCGCGAACGCCGCCTTCCAGTTCCACCTCGATGCCGCCGTCATTGACCTCGGTCACCGAGCCGGTGACGACCTGGTTCTTGCGCAGGCCACCGCCGGTGGAACCGGCAGACGCCGCCGCGCCAGAGGAACGGGCCGGACCTTCTTCCAGCTGCTTGATGCCGAGGGAGACGCGCTCCTTCTCGATATCGATGTCGAGGATCTTGGCCTTGACGGTCTGACCCTTCTCATAGGCCTTGATGGCGTCTTCGCCGGCTTCGGTCCAGCTCAGGTCGGAGAGATGGACCATGCCGTCGATCTCGCTGTCGATACCGACAAACAGGCCGAACTCGGTGATGGACTTGATCTCGCCCTCGATCACGCTGCCCACCGGATGTTCGGCGGCCACGGCGTTCCACGGATTTTCCTGGGTCTGCTTGAGGCCGAGGCTGATGCGGCGCTTGTTGGAATCGACTTCCAGCACCTGCACATCGACATCGGTGCCCGGCGCGACCAGCTTGGACGGGGCCAGGTTCTTCTTGACCCAGCTCATCTCGCTGACATGGACCAGGCCTTCGACGCCCGGCTCCAGCTCCACGAAGGCGCCGTAATCGGTGACATTGGTGACCTTGCCGGTGAACTTGGCGCCGACCGGGTACTTGGCCGAAACGCCTTCCCACGGATCGGTCTGGAGCTGCTTCATGCCCAGGCTGATGCGCTGCGTCTCATGGTTGATCTTGATGATCTGCACGGTGACGGTCTGGCCGACGGTCAGGACTTCGGTCGGGTGCGAAACGCGGCGCCAGGCGATGTCGGTGACATGCAGCAGGCCGTCCACGCCGCCCAGATCCACGAAGGCGCCATAGTCGGTGATGTTCTTGACCACGCCTTCGACCACCTGCTTCTCGACCAGGCTGGCGACCAGCGAGGTGCGCTCCTCGGCGCGGCGCTCTTCGAGCACGGCGCGGCGCGAGACGACGATGTTGCCGCGGCGGCGATCCATCTTGAGGATCTGGAACAACTGCGGCTGGTTCATCAGCGGGCCGACATCGCGCATCGGGCGGACGTCAACCTGGCTGCCGGGCAGGAACGCGACGGCGCCGTCGAGATCGACGGTGAAGCCGCCCTTGACGCGGCCGAAGATCACGCCGGTGACGCGGGTCTGGTCGTTGAAGGCGCGTTCCAGCTTGATCCAGCTTTCCTCGCGGCGGGCCTTGTCGCGCGACAGCACGGCTTCGCCCAGCGCATTCTCGACGCGCTCCAGGTAAACTTCGACCGTGTCGCCGACCTTGATGTCGGCGGGCACGCCCGGCATGGCGAATTCCTTGAGGGCGATGCGGCCCTCGGTCTTCAGACCGACATCGACCATGGCAAAATCATTCTCGATCGAGACGATGGTGCCCTTGATGACGGCGCCTTCCTGCGGCGACTGGGTCGTGAAGCTCTGCTCCAGCATCGCGGCGAAATCGTCGCGCGACGGCGTGGAAATGGACGGCGGGTTCTTGAGGACGGTAGCGGCGCGAGCCATGCGGTTTATTTCCTGTACGTGCGTCATGCCGAACGGGCGTCTTCCCAATGAAGATGCCGCTGGACTTCCCTTTTTGAGGGCGATGGGTTTGCAATGAAGTAAGCGGGTTGCCCGAAAGGACGCCGGGCCTCCTTAGCCCCTGTGGCGTTCCTTGAGCGCGCCCTCAACCCTTGGAGAAACCAAGGCCAGAGCGGCCGCGAACGCCGCGTCTATATCCAAATTGGTGGTGTCGAGCAAGGCGGCGTCCTCGGCCCGGCGCAGGGGCGAGATCGGCCGGGTGCGGTCGGCCTCGTCCCGGGCCAGGATTTCGGCCAGCAACAGGGTTTTGTCCCGTTCCAGCCCCATGCCGGCGAGTTCCAGCCAGCGGCGGTGGGCCCGGACTTCCGGGCTGGCCTCGATATAGAGCTTGGCCTGGGCGTGGGGGGCGATGACGGTGCCGATGTCGCGCCCGTCCATCACCGCGCCCAGGCTTTCCCCCGGCGGGCTGGTGAGGAAGCTGATCTGGAAATCATGCAGCGCCGCCCGCACCGCCGCGATAGCCGAGACCCGGGACGCCGCCGTGCCGACTTCCGCCGTGCGGATGGCGGGATCGCCCGCGCGGCTCAAATCGATGGTGGCGGCACCGCAGAGCGCATCGGCCTCGAGGGTGGGGTCGCCGTTCGCCTCCAGCACCGCCAGCGCCGTCAGGCGATAGAGCGCGCCGGAATCCATGTGGGCGAAATGGAAATGCTTCGCCAGCCGCCGCGAGATCGTGCCCTTGCCGGAGGCGGCGGGGCCATCGACGGCAATCACCACGGTCATGCGAGGTCCGCGCCCAAATTCAGCATCAGGCCCTCATATTCGGGGAAGCTGGTGGCGATCATGGTGACATCATCGACGGTGACGGGATTTTGCGCGGCCATGCCCATCGTGAGGAACGCCATCGCGATGCGGTGATCCATGTGGGTGGGCACGGTGCCACCGCCGGGCACGCCATCCTGCCCCATGCCGTGCACCAGCAGGTCGTCACCTGCGATGGTGTGCGGCACGCCGTTCAGCGTCAGCCCCCGCGCCACCGCTTCGAGGCGGTCGCTTTCCTTGACCCGCAATTCCTCCAGCCCGCGCATGGCGGTGGTGCCGGTGGCGAAGGCCGCCGCCACCGCCAGGATGGGATATTCGTCGATCATCGACGGCGCGCGGTCGTGCGGCACCTCGATGCCCTTGAGCTTTGAAGCGCGCACGATGAGATCGCCGATCGCCTCGCCGCCGCTGGTGCGGCGATTGCTGATGGTGATGTCGCCGCCCATCTCGATCAGGGTCTCGATCAGCCCGGCGCGGCGGGGATTGAGCATGATGTTGGGCAGCGTGATTTCCGAGCCCGGGACGATCAGCGCCGCCACCAGCGGGAACGCCGCCGAAGACGGATCGCGCGGCACTTCCACGGCGCAGGCCTTGAGCTGCACCGGACCTGCGATGGCGATGACTTCGCCTGCGCCGTCCGGCGTCACGGTGATGTTCGCGCCGAACCCGGCCAGCATCTTCTCGCTGTGATCGCGGGTCAGCGTGGCCTGCGCGATGCGGCTGGTGCCGGTTGCACCCAGCGCCGCCAGCAGCAGCGCCGATTTCACCTGCGCCGAGGCGGTGGCGACGGTGACATCCGCCGCCGGAATGGTTTTTGCTCCCTGCACCGTCACCGGCATCAGCGCCTTGGCGCCCTGGCCCGCATAGGTCGCGCCAAAGGCCTTGAGCGGGTCCAGCACCCGCGCCATCGGGCGCGAGCGCAGGGAGGCGTCGCCGGTGAAGGTGGCCGAGATGCCCTGCCCGGCCACCGCGCCCATCACCAGCCGCGAGCCGGTGCCCGAATTGCCGAAATCCAGAGGTTCCGCCGGGCTGGCCCACTTGGCCCCCGTCACCCGCCAGGCGCCCGGCCCGTCGCGGGTCACGGTGGCGCCCAGGGCCCGGATCGCCCCGGCGGTGGACTGGACGTCGCCGGACTCCAGCAGGCCGGTAATGCGGGTTTCTCCAGTCGCCAGGCCGCCCAGGATGATGGCCCGCTGGGAAATCGACTTGTCGCCGGGGATCGTGGCCGTGCCCCGCAATGGGCCTTTTTGGCGGGCGCGGCGGGGGCTGGGATCGGGGTTTTGCATGGCGGGGAGATGGACCTTTACAGCGGGGGCAAGCCGTGGCAAACGCGCCCCTCCGAATAACCCCTTCTTTATGGGAACATCACTCTTGGTCAAGGCAGATCTTGGAACCAAACGGGGTTGCCCTGCGTGCAACGCCCGTTTTTACGATCTGGAGAAGCGTCCGATCGAGTGCCCCAAGTGCGGTTTCTCGTACGAGCCGGAAGCGCTGTTCAAGCAGCGCCGCCGCCAGCCCGAGCCCGCCGGTGTCGTTCGCGCCGCCGAAACCGATGACGAGGAAGACGACGAGGACGAAGAAGACGGCGAAGCCGAATCCGAAGAGGACGAGGAAGAAGAAGCCGTCGTCGAAGCGCCCCTGAACGTTGCCGCCACCGGCGAGGACGAAGAGGAAGAAGAGGCCGAAGAGCCCGAGACCGCCGAAGGCATGCAGGTGGTCGAAAGTGACGAAGAAGGCGTCGAGATCGAGGATATCGAAGACGACGAAGACGAGGAAGAAAACGATCTTCTCGGCGAAGTCGAAGACGAGGAAGACGATGTCTCGGGCATCATCGATGCCGACATCACCAAGGACGAAGGCTAAGCCTTTACATTGACGTTTTTGTTTGTCGCATTTCCGGACGCAAAACCGTAAGTACACTTTTGCTGGCAATGCTACGTGGGATCGGCTACCAGACCGGTCCCAATTGGTTCGGGGCCATAGCTCAGCTGGGAGAGCGCCTGCATGGCATGCAGGAGGTCAGCGGTTCGATCCCGCTTGGCTCCACCAATTCCCGCCCAACCGGCGGAACTCACCTTTCACCAGAACAGCATGCGGGAATTGGTGGAGCCAAGCGCCCGCAGCGGCGTCAGGCGACGCCTAGCGGCAGCGTAGCGTCGCCGCCCGGACGTCGCGAAGGGGCGCAGGCGGGCCACCACCCCTCCCTTGTATCGCTCCCCGCCCCACGCCACTTTCCCATCATGGCCGCCGTCAAGCTCACCCCCCGCCAGTTCGCGCTGATCGCCAAGGCGCTGGCGGAACCGCGCCGGGTCGATATCCTGAAGCAGATCGGCAAGTGCACCGGCCATGCCGCCTGCAGCGAATTGAACGAAAAACAGAAAGTCACCGCCGCCACCCTCTCCCACCACATCAAGGAGCTGGAGAATGCCGGGCTGGTGGAAATCACGCGCGAAGGCAAATTCCTGAAACTGACCCTCAACCGGCCGGTGCTGGACGCCTATCTGGCGCAACTTTCGCGCATCTAGACCGCTCTTGCCGCCGTTCCGCTCCTTCGCTTATGACGGGGCATGCGGTTTTCCGGAAAACAGGTGGTGGTGACGGGCGCGGCCTCGGGGCTGGGGCTGGCCATCGCGCGCGCCGCCGAAGCCGAAGGCGCTGTCATCATTGCGCTGGACCGCGATGCAGCGCCCTTCACCCAGGCCCATCGCCTCGACATCGCCGACGAGGACCAGGTCAAGACCGCGATGTCCGGCCTGAGCCGCATCGACGCGGTGGTGAACAGCGCCGGTATTGCCCTGCGCACAGCCGTCGCCGATACCGACATGGTCGAATATGACCGGGTGATGGCGGTCAATCTGCGCGGCAGCTTCCTGGCTTCCAAATACGCCCTGCCCAAGATGGGTGCGCATGGCGGCGCCATCCTGCACATCGCCTCGGTGGTCGGCACCACCGGCACGCGCAATCGCGCCGCCTACAGCGCCAGCAAGGGCGCGATCATCGCCCTGACCCGCAACATGGCGCTGGATTATGCGGCGCAGAATATCCGTGTGAACTGCCTCTGCCCCGGCTTTGTCGAAACGCCGCTGCTGGCCAAGCTGCCGCCGGAGCGCAAGGCGAAGCTGGCGGCGGCGCATCCGCTGGGCCGCCTGGGCACGCCCGGCGACATCGTGCCGATGGCGCTGCTGCTGCTGTGCGACGATGGCCGCTGGATCACCGGCCAGGCCATCGGCGTCGATGGCGGTTTCAACGCCGGTCACGCGGACGATTTCTGATGGCCGCGATCCTCGACGCCCGCACCCTGCCTGATGGCGAAACCGTGACGCCCGACCTTGCCATCATCGGCGGCGGACCGGCGGGGATCGCGCTGGCGCTGGCGCTGCAGAGCACAGACTTCACCATCCTGCTGCTGGAAGCCGGCGGCAACGAATTCGATGCCAAGGTGCAGGATGCCTACAAGGGCGCTGCGGACGGCGAAACGCCATACCTGACGCTGGACGAAAGCCGGTTGCGCTATTTCGGCGGCAGTTCCAATCACTGGGGCGGCTGGAACCGGCCGCTGGACGCGGTGGATTTCGAGCAGCGCGATTGGATCGCCCATTCCGGCTGGCCCTTCGGCATCGAAGCGCTGCAGCCCTATTTCGCCAAGGCCCAGGCGCTGTGCGAGGCGGGCCCCTGGCTGTACGACCAGACGCCGCGCCGCATCCCCACGGGCGACGCCACCCTCAAGCTGGGCGATGGCGGCGTTTACACAAGCTGGTTCCAGTTCTCGAAGACCCAGGACGGCGGGCTGCCGACGCCGTTCGGCAAGCGCTATGAGGCCGAGCTCAAAGCCGCACCCCGCGTCACCACCTGGCTCCATGCCGCCGTCACCGGCCTGCGCCAGGCGCCGGATGCGCGCAGCATCGCGCGGCTGGAGGTGCAGGCCGAAGGCAAGCGCCTGACAGTGAAGCCGCGCTTCACCGTGCTGGCGGGCGGGGCGCTGGAAAATGCGCGGCTGCTGCTGGCGTCGAACGATGTGATGAAGCCCGGCATCGGCAACCAGAACGACCTGGTCGGCCGCTTCTTCGCCGACCATCCCATTCCGCGCGATGTGGCGACGCTGGTGCTGTTCAACGGCCAGCTTCCAAAAGGCTATTTCTCTGGCCAGGGCGTCAACAACGCCCTGATCCTGCCCGACGGCACGCCGGTGCGCGCCGTGTTCTCGCCGACGATGGCTTTTATCCGCAAGGAAAAAGTCATCGGCTCGCTCACCACCGTCGAATATCCGGTGCCGATGACGGCGCCGATGGGCGAAGCGGTGGCGGCGACTACCCAGATGCTGGGCGTCGATGCCAGCATGGCGCGCGCCTATTCGCTGGGCTGCGGGCTTGAGCCGATCCCCGATCCGGAGCGCCGCGTGACGCTGGGCGGCGAACGCGACGGCTTGGGCATGCCGCGCCTGAAGCTGCACGTCACCGTGCCCGACACCGATTTTCGCCTGTACCGCACCACCCTGCGCGAACTGGGACGGCAATTGCTGGCCTCCAAGGCCGGACTGCTGCGGCTCAACCGCGCCAGCCGTCCCGACTGGCTGGCGGGCATGTACCAGCCCAAGGCGCTGCCCTGGTGGGGCAGCCATCACATGGGCACCACCCGCATGCATGCCGATGCGAAACAAGGCGTGGTCGATGCCAACAGCAAGGTGCATGGCGTCGCCAATCTCTTCGTCGCGGGCAGTTCGGTGCTTCCCACCTATGGGTCGTCGAACCCGACGCTGAACCTGCTGGCCCTGACGCTGCGGCTGGGCGACCACCTCAAGACGGTGCTGGCATGACGCGGCGAGGGCTCCTTCTGGGCGGCAGCGCGCTGGTGCTGGCGGCAGCCGGTGGCGCGGCGTGGCAGTGGAACCTGTTCGGCAAGCATTACCCGCCGACACCGTATGACGATGTGCTGGGCCGCCTGCGCGACCGCGACTGGGCGCAGAAATTCGGGGCCCAGGCGTTGACGCCGAATTTCCGCGCCGATGCCGCCGCTGCGCGGTTGCGGCAGTTGCTGGGCAACGGCGACCTGGAAAGCGCCGCCCTGCGCGACACGCAGGAAGGCCGCGTGGTCGAGGCCGCCAAATGGCTGGTGCCCGAAAGCGTAGCGCAGATGGCGATGCTGGCGGCCTCCACAAAATAGCATCTGGCTTCCTCCCCCATCGTGCGCGCAGCGCACAGGAAGGGGGAGATGGCGCAGCGAGCTGTCCGCGATGGCGGCGAAAGCCGCCGTGCGGATGCGAGCTGCGTCAGAGGGGGATCGCTTTAATAAGCCCGCGCAGGGAATTGCCGAAGTAAACTTCGGCGTTCTTCAGATCATCCGGCGTAAACACCGCTTCGCGCGCCTTGCCGGACGCGATCAGCTCCGCCCGCAACCGCCCATCCAGCGCGCCTGATGACAAGGGCGGCGTCAGCAGAACGCCATCACGGGCAATGAAGATGTTGCTGCGCGCGCCTTCGGCCAGTTCGCCGCGCTCGTTCAGGAACAGCATCTCGTCGGCAAGGCCAGTTTCCTCGTACAGCGTGCGCCAACTGGTCTTGTGACGCTGCAGCGGATCGCGGCTCTGCACCCGCCCGCTGGCGATGGCATAGGTCCACTGCGGCGGGTTGGGCTCCAGCGGCGCAGCACTGGCCTCGTGGCGGCCCGCTTCATCCAGCGTCAGCCGCACCCGCTGTGCGCCGGTGCGCCCGGCCACCGCGCCGTTCAAGGCGGCCTGGGCCAGCACCGCATCGAAGCGCAGGCCGAACGCCTGTGCCGACGACGCCAGCCGCGCCAGGTGCGAAGACAGCCGCACGAACCCGCCATCCCATTTCAGCGTTTCGATCAGGAATAGCGGTGGGCGCGCATCCTCGAAGAAGCGCGCCTTGAGACGGCACTCGGCATATTCCGACGGGCCAGCGGAATCCTGCACCACGCCGCCGCCGAGGCCCAGCACGCCTTCGCCGCCGCAAATGGACAGGGTACGGATGGCGACGTTGAATCTGGCGCTGCCATCGGGCGCGAAACAGCCCAGCGCGCCGCAATAGGGTCCGCGCGGCGCGTCTTCCAGGTCGCGCAGCACTTCCATGGCGCGGATCTTTGGTGCGCCCGTGATCGAGCCACAGGGAAACAGCGCCCGCAGCATGTCCGCAACCGTGGCGCCGGCGCGCTTGCGCGCCGCCACGGCCGAAACCAGGGTGTGCAGCGTCGGATAGGTTTCCACCGCGAACAGCGCCTTCACTTCGACGCTGCCGGTCTGCGCAATGCGGCCCAGATCGTTGCGGATCAGGTCCACGATCATCAGATTCTCCGCGCGGTTCTTGGCCGACGCCGCCAGCGCGGCGCTTTCGTGCGCGTCGTCGCCTAGCCGGGGCGCGGTGCCTTTCATGGGCCGCGCTGCGATGTGGCCATCCGCCGACAATTCGAAGAACAGTTCTGGCGACAGGCTGGCGATCTGGCGTTCATTGTCATCGACAAAGCCGCACCAGGGCGCAAGGCTGGCCGCCCGCAGCCGCTCATACAGCGCCAGGGCATCGCCCGCGAAGGTGAAGCGGGCGCGATAGCTGAGATTGGCCTGGTAGATGTCGCCCGCCGCGATCAACGCCTTCACCTGGTCGAAGCGCGCGAGATAGGCCGCCTCGTCCCAGTCATGCCGCAGCGGCCCGGCATAGGCGCGGCCACTGGGCGCGGGCGCTTCGCTGGGCGCATCGAACACGCCCAGCCGCAGCAGCGGCACGCCATTGGGCAGCAGGGGCAGCAGGCGCGGCTCCAGCGCATAGCCCAGCTCATAGCCCAGCCAGCCCGCAACATGGTGGCCCCCGGCCAGCGCGGCCGTTACGGCCGCCAGCGCGCCCGGCACCTCGGCGGGGCTGTCGGCGGCGATGATCCGCAACGGCGCCTGGAAGGCCCGGCGTCCGCCTGGAAAATCGAGAATGACCCGCATGGGGTCTTTGTGCCTGCCGCCGCGTCCGGCTTCAACCGGTTCCCGGCTTGAAAGGTGAAACTTGCACCCCATCTTTGTTCTATCCGGCGCTTTTGACAGGTCAGTGCCAACGGCTGCGGTCGATAGAGATCAAGACTGGAGGCCTGACATGATGACGGAACACGAACTGGGTGCGGAACTGGAAAAGGCCCGCATCGCCTACATCAAGCCCACGGACAGCGAAGAGGCCCGCCGCCTCGGCCTGCTGCCGGAGGATATCGACCTCCCCGATGGCGCCAAGCTCTACGTCCTCCATGCCTTTGACGGCAGCGTGCTGGGCTATACCGATGCCTATGACACGGCCTATGGCGCTGCAGTGCAGAACGAGCTGACACCCGTGAGCGTGCACTAGGCCATCCCACAAGCAGACAGGAAAAGCCGGGAGACGAAGGTCTTCCGGCTTTTTGGTTTTTGGCTAGACTGGCGGCAGGAGAACAAAAGTCATGCGCCTGATCGCCCTTGCTGCCGCCTTTATCGTGATGACCGCCAGCGCCGTGCTGGCGCAGGACGCGTCAGCACCCGCGCCAGGCAATCCCACCATGACCGGGCCGCAACTGCTGCTGCAGACGAGCGCGGGCGACATCACACTGCAGCTTGATGACGTGCGCGCGCCACGGAGCGTGGCCCATATCCTGAAACTGGTGCGCGCCGGCTTCTACAACGGCACCGCCATCTACCGGGTGGAAAAGAATTTCGTGGTCCAGATGGGCAGTTGGGATGCGCAAGGCAAGGGCCGCGGCTGGAACCCCGAGCCCGTGCCGCTGGAATCGGGCAACGGGCTGAAGAATTACAAGTACACGCTTGGCCTGCCGCGCGCGGGCACCGATCCCAATGGGGCCGGGCCCGACTTCTACATCAACATGCGGGACAATCTGGCGCTGGACCAGAGGGCCGACAATCCGCAAAGCGGCTTCGCCGTCTTCGGCCAGGTGACGGATGCCAGCCTGCCCGTGCTGTTGACGATCAACGACACGCCCGTGGGTGGCGGCAAGGGCCCCTTCGCGGCAGTGGAGCCGGTAACACCCATCGTCATCACCAGGATCTCGGTGGTGGGCGATCCCCCCCCGCCGCCGCCGCCGAGCAATCCGCCCATGACCGGGCCGCAACTTCTGATCGCCACAAGCCTGGGCGACATCGTGGTTCAGCTCGATAGTGTGCGCGCGCCCGAAAGCGTGGCCCACATCCTGCGCATTGCGCGCGCGGGCCATTATGACGGCAGCGCCATCTATCGCGTCGAAAAGGATTTCGTCATCCAGATGGGAAGCTGGAGTGCACAAGGCAAAGGCAAGGGCTGGGTGGCGCGCCCCGTCAAGCTGGAAGCCGGAAACGGGCTGAAGAACCTGAAATTCGCGGTCGCCTTGCCGCGCGGCGACAGCCCCACCAGCGCCGGGCCCGACTTTTACATCAACATGCGGGACAATCTGGGACTGGACCAGAAGCCCGGTGACCCGCGCAGCGGCTTTGCCGTTTTTGGCGAAGTGACGGCGGCCAGCCGCGCTGTCCTGCAGGCGATCAATGACGCGCCCGTGAATGGTGGGTATGGCCCGTTCGGCCCCTCGGCCCCGGCAAAGCCCGTGCTGATCCGGCGCATTGCGGTGGTCGGCGCGCCGGCATCACGCCCTGCAGCGGCAACGGCCAAGCCCGCAGCACAGACGAAGCCTGCGCCAGCCAAGCCAAAATAAGGCGTGCCTTAAGCGGCTTGGCTGGCGTCGCCGTTCTGCGAGATCAGAATCGCGTAGAGCGCTTCGGGCGTACCGGCCGCGCGCAGCTTTTCGCAGGTGGCGGCGCTGCGCAGCAGGCGCGAGACCCGCGCCAGCGCCTTGAGATGGTCGGCGCCCGCATTTTCCGGCGCCAGCAGCATGAAGACGAGATTGACGGGCTGGCTATCCACCGCTTCATACTCGATCGGCGGTTCCAGACGCGCGAAGATGCCGGTGATGGTCTTGGCTTCGGCCAGGCGGCCATGCGGAATGGCGATGCCGGCGCCGACGCCGGTGGTGCCCAGCTTCTCGCGTTCCATCAGCGTGTCGAAGATACGGCGTTCCGGCAGGCGGGCGACCATGTGCGCCCGCGCGGCGAGTTCCTGCAGCAACTGCTTCTTGCTCTGCACTTTGAGCGCGGGAAGAATGGCGTCCGGGGCGAGCAGGTCGGAGATGTTCATCATGCGCCTTGAAAAGACTGCCGACTGCGGGCCCCACGGTGGGGAATCTGTGTGCGCGGGAACGCGGCCTGCATCTTAAGGTTCCGCGCCCGCCCCGAAAAGCGGCGGTTGAATAGGCCGGACATTTCTTAAAGTCAATCTTGCGCCAGCCCTGCTGATTTTACAGCAAGAATCACTGGTTCTGGCTCAGCCGGTCTTGAGGCGGCGGCGCTCGACCGAGGAGGGAATCCGCATCGCTTCGCGGTATTTCGCCACCGTGCGGCGGGCGATATTGACGCCGTCTGCGGTCAGCAGGGAAACGATGCGGTCGTCGGAGAGGATATCCTTGGCCTCTTCCTTGTCGATCATTTCCTTGATGCGGTCGCGCACCGCTTCGGCGCTGTGTGATTCGGCGCCGTTCACCGACTGGATCGAGGCGGTGAAGAAGTATTTCAGTTCGAACAGCCCGCGCGGCGTGGCGACATACTTGTTCGAGGTGACGCGGCTGACCGTCGATTCATGCATCGAGATGGCGTCGGCGATCATGCGCAAATTCAGCGGCCGCAGGTGGCGCACGCCATAGGTGAGGAAGGCATCCTGCTGGCGCACGATCTCGGTGGCGACCTTCAGGATGGTCTTGGCGCGCTGCTCCAGGCTCTTGACCAGCCAGTTGGCGTTGTTGAGGCAATCTGCGAGGTAGGATTTGTCGTCCTTGCCGCGCGCCGTCTTGGAAACCTGGGTGTAATAGCGGTTGTTGACCAGCAGGCGCGGCAGCGTGTCGGTGTTAAGTTCGACATGCCAGCCACCATCGGGGCCCACCCGGACAAAGACGTCGGGCACCACCGGCGCGACCCGCTCCGAACCGAAGGCCAGGCCGGGCTTGGGATTGAGGCCGCGGATTTCCGCCAGCATGTCGGCAATGTCTTCGGCATCGACGCTGCAAAGCGCGCAAAGCTGGGCAATGTCGCGGCGGGCCAAAAGGTCGAGCCGCGTCAGCAGTACCGCCATCGCGGGATCAAGACGGTCCTGCGCCTTGAGCTGGATGGCGAGACATTCGGAAAGATCGCGGGCGGCGACGCCGACGGGATCGAAACCCTTCAGCACGCCCAGCACGGCATCGACATCCTCGATCTCGCAGCCCAGCTTTTCGACGATATCGCCCAATTCGGCGCGCAGGTAACCGGCCTCGTCGATGCCGTCGATCAGCGCCAGGCAGATCAGGCGGTCTTCCGGCGTCAGGGCCGCGATGGCGAGCTGTGCTTCCAGGTGATCCTTCAGCGACAACTCGGCGGCAATGGAGGACTCCATGCCCTCCTCGTCGAAGCCGCCGCCGGACTTGGCCTGAGTCCAGTCGGTCAGCGAGGCTTCGCCGCCGGGCGCGGGCATACTGGCCGTGGCCGGCGCCTCGCCCGAGTCATACATGTTGTCATGTGCCGACTGGTCGAGGTCGGAGGTCTTGGAGAAATCATCGCGCGACAGCGCATCGTCGGCGCGTTCATTGACGGTGGCGGCTTCGCGCGGGACATCGGCCTCGATTGGGCCGGGACCGGCATCGTCGCGATCCAGGATCGGGTTCTTTTCCAGCTCCTGCTCGCAATAACCCGCAAGCTCGACGTTCGACAGTTGCAGCAGCTTGATGGCCTGCTGCAGCTGGGGCGTCATGACCAGGGACTGGCCCTGGCGCATTTCCATTCTTTGACCGATTGCTGCCATGGCTAGAGGGAGAATTTCTCTCCCAGGTAGACGCGCCGCACATCCCGGTCGCTGACGATCTCCGCCGGGGTGCCTTCCTTCAGCACCTGGCCGTCATGTAGGATGTAGGCGCGGTCGATGACGTCCAACGCATCCCGGACATTGTGGTCGGTGATCAGGACGCCGATGCCGCGATCCTTGAGATGCTTGACCAGGGCGCGGATCTCACCCACCGCGATGGGATCGATGCCCGCAAAGGGTTCGTCGAGCAGGATGTAGGAAGGATGCGTCGCCAGCGCGCGCGCGATCTCGACGCGGCGGCGCTCGCCGCCCGACAGGGCGATGGAGGGCGTGTTGCGGATATGGGTGATGCCGAACTCGGCCAGCAATTCCTCGACCATCGCATCCAGGCGGGCCGGATCGGGCTCCATCAGTTCGGCGGTGGCGCGGATATTCTGTTCGGCAGTGAGGCCGCGGAAGATCGAGGCTTCCTGCGGCAGGTAGCCGATGCCCAGACGGGCGCGGCGATACATGGGCAGGCGGGTGACGTCATGGCCATCCACTTCGATGCTGCCGGTGTCAGCGGCGATCAGGCCGGAGATCATGTAGAAGCAGGTGGTCTTGCCCGCGCCGTTGGGGCCCAGCAGGCCCACAGCCTCGCCGCGCTTGAGGGTGAGCGAGACGCCACGCACCACGGGACGTTTGTTGAAGCTCTTGCCGATGCGGCTGACCACCAGGCCCTTGCCGCCTTCGACGGCATGCAGGCGCGATCCCATGCCGTTTTCGGCAGTATCACTGGTGTTGGCGGCGTCATCGAATGTCATGGCAAAAATCATGCCCGTTTGTGCTTAAGGAACCATGAAAGCGGCTATTGCCCCTGGGATGACGGGGAGAAGATGGCCTGAACCCGCTGTGGCGGCTGCTGCGGCTGGCCGCCTGCCACCGTCGCCGCCGCGCCGCCGACCGTCGCCTGGCCCGTGACGAGGTTCACCGTGAGCTGCGGCCCGCGCATCACATCCTTGCCGCGCTTGAGCACGACATTGCCGGCCATGGTCACGACACGGCGGGTGACGTCATAGACGCCGTTGCCGCCGGTGACGATGCCGGACTTGGGCGAATCCACCACCACATTGCCGGTCGCCGTCACCTTGTCGGCCCCGCCATTGACAGTGGTGATGCGCACCTGGTCGGCGCGGATTTTCGTGTCGCACTGGCTGACCACGACATTGCCGACGAACTGGCCGCTCTTGCCGTTGAGGTCAGCGATGAACTTGTCGGAATTGACCTGCACTTCGCATTTGCCGCCCTGCGCCAGCGCGGCGGTGGCCGAGCCCAGCAGAAACAGCGTTACCACGAATAGTCTCATCGGCTTTTCCCCGGCATGGTCATGCCCACCCGGCCCGCCAGCGTCAGCAGCCCGGCATTGCGGTCAAAGTGAAAGGTATCGGCGCGCATCGTGCCCATCGGGCCCTGCCCGGTCATGGGCTGCGAACCGCGCACCACATTGCCCTTGAGATCGACCGAAGCGCTCTGGGTATGCAGGGTGAAGCCGGTATCGGTGTAGAGATCGAGGCCGCCTGCCAGCTCCAGCGAGTGCGCCGCCATGTCCACCACGCCCTGCCCGGCCCTGGCGTTGACCCAGCCCTGGGGCGTGGTCATGTCGGCCTCGATGGTCTTGAGCGTGGCGCGCTTGGGATTGCTGGCATCCTGCACCGCCTGCTTGGCGGTGATAACAAAGGGGTGGCCCTTGGCATCGGCGCCGGTGAGGCGCGGATTGATCATGGCGAGATCGTTCTCGATCGTGCCCATGCGCTCATAGCTCAGGCCCAGTTCATGCGGGGCGCGCTGGACGAAGAAGAAGGCCAGCACCGCAAAGATGATGGCGAAGGCGGAAAGCGACAGCACCCGCTTCATGCGCGTGACGAAACGGGTGTAGCGCTTGGCGTCGAGGATGGTGGTGCGGGCCCGCGCCGTCCAGTCGTAGCGCGGCGCCTTGTGAACGGGAGACACGGGCTCGCTCGCCATCATGCCAGCCCCGCGCGCAGGCAATCATGGATATGCAGCACGCCGATGGGCCGGGCATCCTCCAGCACGAAAAGCTGGGTGATATTCTTCTCGGTCATCAGCGCCAGCGCTTCGGCGGCCAGCTTCCCGGGCGCGGCGACCTTGGGATCGCGGGTCATGACATCGCGGGCGGCGCGGCCCTCAAGCCCCTTGGTGGCATGGCGGCGGATATCACCATCGGTGACGATGCCGGCCAGCGCGCCCGCACCATCGACGATACCGACACAGCCCAGCCGCCCGGACACCATCGCCAGCAGAACTTCCTGCATCGGCGCATCCTGGCCACAGAGCGGGACTTCGCTGCCCGTGTGCATCAGGTCGGAAACACGGATCAAGGCCCGGCCCAGTGAACCGCCGGGATGGAAATCACGATAGCGGTCGGCGTCGAAGCCGCGCCGTTCCATCAGCGCCACCGCCAGCGCATCGCCCAGCGCCATCATCATGGTGGTGGAGGTGGTGGGCGCCATGCCGATGGCGCAGCTTTCCGGCGCATCGGGCAGCAGCAGCGCCACATCGGCGGCGCGCATCAGGGTGGAGTCATCCCGGCAGGCGATGGCAATCACCGGGATGTGGAAGCGCTTGGCATAGGTGATGAGATGCGCCAGCTCCTCGGTCTCGCCACCCTTGGACAGCAGCAGCAGCACATCATCCGGCGTGATCGCGCCCATGTCGCCATGCGCGGCTTCGGCGGGATGAACGAAATGGGCGGGCGTGCCGGTGGATGAGAGCGTAGCGGCAACCTTGCGCCCGACATGGCCCGACTTGCCCATGCCCGAGACAATGACACGGCCTTTTGCCGCCAGGATGGTTTCGACCGCCTTGCTGAAAGACCCGTCCAGCCCGCCAGACAGGGCCGACAGGGCTTCGCTGGCCAGACCCAGCACGCGCCGGGCAGCGGCCAGATCGGCCTCCAGGGGGCTTCCCAAAGACTTGAGCGCGGGTTTGGCGGCGTTCATCTATGCCTTTGGTATCGTTATAATATTTTAACCATGCGGCGTCGCCGTCCGGACACGCGAATTTCATGCCAAGTTTGGACCATCCGCTTTCGTACCGCAAGAGACGGCTGGGGGCGGCTGACCCTGGCGCGAGGAATTTTGCGGCGTGGGCAGGAGCGTCGCGCGCAGCGGGCTTGTAGCCCGTGAGCACGCGCGACGAACCCACGATGCAAAAGGACCGCGCCTAGTGCGCGAAGATGTCGGTTTCGCCCCAGCCCGCCAGATCCAGTCCAGCGCGGGTGGGCAGGAAATCGAAGCAGGCCTGCGCCAGATGGGTGCGGCCTTCGCGCGCCAGCATGATGTCCAGCGCCTTCTTCAGTTCGTGCAGATGGGCGACATCATTGGCGGCATAGGCGAGCTGCTTGTCGCTCAGCGCCGCCGCGCCCCAGTCGGAGCTTTGCTGCTCCTTTGACAGGTCCACGCCCAGCAGTTCGCGCACCAGGTCCTTCAGGCCATGCTTGTCGGTATAGGTCCGCACCAGTTTGGAAGCGATCTTGGTGCAATAGACCGGCGACACCGTCACGCCGAGATGGCGCTGGAACATCGCCACGTCGAAGCGGGCGAAGTGGAACAGCTTGGTGACCTTGGGGGCGGCCAGCATGCGCTTGAGATTGGGCGCAGCATAGGCGCCCGCCGCGAACTGCACGGCATGGCAGACGCCGTCGCCCGACGACATCTGCGCCAGGCAGAGCCGGTCGCGGAAGGGGTTCAGGCCCAGCGTCTCGGTGTCGATGGCGACCAGCGGGCCGAGGTCGAGCCCGTCCGGCAGGTCGTTCTGGTGGAGCTTGATCTTCACAGCAGCGGTCCCAGGAAACGTGTGTAGCGGTTTTCCGTCCGGGACCGCGACCACACAAAAAGCTGCATAACCCAAGGAGAGTTAAGGGGCAAATACCATTCGACTTGGCTAGAATGGCGCGATGGAGCGCCCCCTGCCCTTCCAGCCGCCCGACCCGCGCCATCCCGCCGGATGGATGCTGTCGGTCGGGCTGCACCTGGCGCTCATGCTGGCGGCGCTCTGGTATGTGACGCAACGGCCCTTGCTGACCGCGCCACCGCCATTCCTGCCAGTGGAACTGGTGGCGGTGCAGCTCACCCCGGCCACGCCGCCCCAGCCGCGCCTTGGCAGCCCGGCGCCGCCCGCCCGCGCGCCCCGCGCAGCGGTGGTGCCGCCACAGGAGAGCGTGCAGCCCGAGGAAGACGCCCTCACCGCCAAGCTGCAGGCGCTGTCGCGGTTGCGGGCTGCGGACGGGCCGCTCACCCTGGGCAATGGCACGGGTGGCACCGGCACGGGCGGCGGCGGCGTGGCGCTGGCCGATTTCATCCGTATGCAGATCATGCGGCGCTGGATGCCGGTGCTGACCAACCGGCAGCGGCGCGAACAGGCCGTGCTGCTGCGGCTGACCGTGAGCAACAAGGGCGAGATCACGGACATCACCATCCTCGACCGCCAGGAATTCGACGGCAATCTGCTATTCCGCAGCATGGCAATCGGCGCCCGCAATGCCGCGATGCTGTCGTCGCCGATTGCCATGCCGCCCGGAAATTGGCCCAAGACGACGGTGCTGACCATCGCGCTTAGTCCGCGCGATGCGGCGCGCTAGTTCAATGAACCCCCATCCGTCGCAACTCGGGTCGCCCTGACTGTTAAGGCAGATCGCGCGCCAGCCGGAACGTCGCCAGGCTGGAATAGTCGGAGATCGATTTCGGATCGTCGCTGTTGTTGGGGGCACCACTGCGCGCCGCCGCGCGGACAAAGGCGGGAATATTGCTCCACGACCCGCCGCGCAGCACATGGCGGCTGCAATCGCCGCCGGCCCAGACCCCGCCATCGGCGGGCGCGCCCTGATAGTTGGGATGCCAGCAATCATCCACCCATTGCCAGGCATTACCCAGCATCGTGTAGAGCCCGAAGGCATTGGGCTGGAACGCATGCACCGGCGCCAGCAGGCTGCGATCATAGGCGCTGCCGCAGCCATTGCAGTTGGCCTTGCCGTCCCCGATCTCGTTGCCCCACCAGCGGGCGGTGGCGGTACCGCCGCGCGCGGCATACTCCCACTCCGCCTCGGATGGCAGGCGATAGGGATCACGGGTCAGAGCAGGATTGGCGGCGCGGGCGCGGGCATTGACCCAGGCGGCATAGGCGCGCGCATCATTGTGGTCCAGGCATACCGCAGGCCAATCGCTGGGCTCCTGGTCCTGCGGCGCATAGACCAGTCCCCGTCCTGCGACCTTCCAGCCAAAGCCCAGCAAGGCGTTGCAGGGCGCGGGGCGATAGCCGGTGGCGCGCAGGAAGACGAGAAATTCACCGCTACTGACGGGGTATTTCGCCAGGGCGAAGGCCTTCACGCTGACGACGCGTTGCGGGCCTTCGCTTTCAAAGCGGCTGGCTTCCGCGACCGGACTGCCCATCGCAAAACGGCCGGCCGGCATGCCCACCATGATGGGGCATTCCGGACATTCGCGGAATTCGCGCGTCTTCTGTTCCTGGGCCTGTGCGCCGCAGACGAATAGCAGCAGCAACAGGGGTGCGAAACGTTTCAACGGATTGCGCGGGCGCCCGCACCCTTCATCACGGCTTCGACCTCAGACAGGTTCGCCATCGAGGTGTCGCCGGGCGTGGTCATGGCCAGCGCGCCATGCGCCGCGCCATAGCCCACGGCGGCTTGTGCACCCTTGCCCGCCAGGAAGCCGTAGATGACGCCGGAGGCAAAGCCATCACCGCCGCCGACGCGGTCATAGATTTCCAGATTCTCGCGCAGCGGCGGCTGGTGGCAGGCGCCGCCGGCATGCAGAATCGCCGACCAGTCGTTGCGCGTGGCGCTTTCGGCCTCGCGCAAGGGCGTCGCCACCACCTTGAAATTCGGGAACGCCTTGAGAATGGCGGGCATCGCCTGTTTGAACGCTTCGGCGGAATTGGGCGCATCGCCCAGATCGATGCCTTCGACGCCGAAGCAGGGCGCGAAATCGGCGGCATGGCCGATCATCACATCGACCTTCTGCGCAATGGCGCGCGTGATCTTCTGGACTGCCGCCCGGTCACCCAAGGCGTTCCACAGCGAGGCGCGGTAATTGACGTCGTAGGAGACGATGGTGCCGTGACGGCGCGCGGCTTCCACCGCCTCGATCACCGTCTCGGCGGTGCTGGAAGACAGCGCCGCGAAGATGCCGCCGGTATGGAACCAGCGCACGCCTTCCTCGCCGAACAGCCTGTCCCAGTTCACGTCGCCGGGACGTATCTGCGAGGCGGCGCTGTTGGCGCGATCAACGCAGCCCAGGGGCGGGCGCAGGCCGAAGCCGCGCTCGGTGAAATTGAGGCCGACGCGGGTGTTGCGGCCCAGCCCGTCGAAATCGCGCCAGACAATGTGGCTGGCATCGACGCCGCCCTGGCCGATGAAATCTTCCACCAGCCAGCCCAGGTCGTTTTTCGGCAGCGCCGTCACCACACTGGCGCGCAGGCCAAAGCATTTGTGGATGGCGCGGGCGACATTGTATTCGCCGCCGCCTTCCCAGACCTGGAAGCTGCGGGCGGTACGCACGCGGCCCGCCCCGGGGTCCAGCCGCAACATCACCTCGCCCAGTGCGACGCAATCCCATTTCGCGCCGGACGCCGGACGGATGTTGAGAATGTCCGCCATCACGCCCCGCGCAGGCGCGCGATCAGCGCCACGGTTTCGCGCACCTTCTTCTCGATGCCGGCATAATCCTTTGCCGCAAGCAGTTCCTTGGTGATCAGGTTCGAGCCAATGCCGCAGGCGACGATGCCCGCGCCGAACCATTTCTTCAGCGACTCTTCGGACGTGTCGACGCCACCGGTGGGCATGATCTTGCTCCAGGGCATCGGCCCCAGCACATTCTTGACGAAGTCCGGGCCGCCGACACTGCCGCCGGGGAAGACCTTGACGATTTCGCAGCCCCATTCCTCGGCGTAGGAGATCTCGGTCGCCGAGCCGCAGCCCGGATGGTAGGAAATCTTACGCCGGTTGCAGATCTTGGCGACATCGACATTGAAACCCGGCCCAACCACGAACTTCGCGCCATAGGCGATGTAGAGACCGGCGGTGGGCGCGTCGATGATCGAACCCACGCCCAGGATGACGCTCTTGTCAGCCGCCGCGAAGTGGCGCGAGACCTCCAGGAAAGTCTGCGACGCGAAATCGCCGCGATTGGTGAACTCGACGCACTTGGCCCCGCCATCGGCGCAGGCCTGGATCACCTTGAGGCAGACTTCGGTGTCGGGGTGGTAGAAGACGGGCACCACGCCCTGCGTCACCATCGCGCCCAGCACCGCCATGCGGTCATGCGTCATTCAATGCCTCCCTGATGGGATGCATTGCTAGCGGAGCGCGCCTGCCCGAACAAGTCCGGCCAGGTAAATCCTATTCGTTGAAGGTCTTGAAGGCAGCGGCACCGCCCTTTTCCAGGTCGGTGATCTTTATCGCCGGGTAGCCGACGCCCGCATTGTCGCTGTCCTTCCAAGCCATCACGATCAGGTCGCGCAGCTCGGCGGTGCCACGGGCCAGGGCAGCGGTGGCGAAGCGGATGCCCTCACCCGTGGGGGCACGGAAGGCGCCGCCCTTTTCCAGGGCATAGAGCGGCACCACCTGCTCGAAGGTGCCGGTGAGATAGCCACTCACGCGCTCTTGGATGGCGCAGGCGCAATCCTGCAGCGCGGGAATGGCGGCGCGCACCATCGACTGGGAGATGTTGGCGTTGACGTAGCCCGTCTCGAACGGCGTGTGGATGCGATCGGCGGTGAAACCCTGCGGATTGGGGAAATCGCCCCAGCCATTATAGTGCAGCGTGGCATGCAGCGGCTGGCTGCCATCGCCCACGAAATGCGACCAGATGCCGATGGCGGTCAGCAGCCGTACCTCGCGCCGGGGCCGGTCGGCAGCATAGCGGGCGCGCTCCGCAGCGGTGGGCGCAAAGCGTGCGCCGGCCACGGCCAGCCGCCACAGCGCCATATTCTTGCGCACCAGTTCATAGCCGCCGATCATCTCGTAAGGCAGGTAACCCGCCTTGTACTGGCTTTGCTTCGCGGCACGCATGGCGGTGTCGAACTCCTCGCGCGTCGGCGGAAACGCCTTCAGCAGCGGGCCACCGAAGACCGTGCCGTCGTCCGCCACATCGGCGAAATGGGCCGGGTCATTCTCCTTGTCCTGCACATTGCCCGCCCCGCGGATGCGGTCGGGCTCGGGCGCCAGCCAGCCCACCTCGCGCGCGGCGGCGGAGGTGCGCAGAAAGGCTGGCAGGTTCGTGGGCAGGCTGCGCATCGCCAGCTCGCCGATCATGCTGTGGCCCTTGGCGCCCCAGGCCAGGGCGGGGCCACTGCCGGCAAGGATCAACAGGCCGGTCAAGGCAATAGCGGGGATGCGTGTCATGTCGAACTCCATGCGGTCAAAGAAAAAGGCCGGCCTCGCGGCCAGCCTTTTCCGTAACGAGGTTTGCGTCAACCCTTAGAACACGCTGCGCAGCGTAACCGAGAAGGTCTGCGGCGAACCGGCATAGGCGAACGGGTAGCTCGTGCAGCCCGTGCCGCCGGTCGGCGAGAAGCATCGCTGGCTCGAGATCGAACCCAGATACTTTTCGTCGAAAAGGTTAGAAGCGTTGAACTTGATGAAGGAGCCGGCCCAGCCGATCTGGCCCAGATCGTAGGAGATGTCGGCATCCACCACCACATAGGTCGGCATGCGGATGTCGTTGCGGTCGTCGGCATAGCGGCGTCCGGTATACTTGCCGCCCAGGCCGAGGTTGAAGCCGGCAATCTTGTACTGGAAGCGCTGCGACAGCGTCCAGTTCGGCGATTCCGCCTGCTCCTTGCCGACCAGGTTGATGACCGTCGTGGCCGCACAGGCCGCGTTGGCGCAGATGCGCGCAGCGGGCGTGTCGGAGACGCGGCTGTGATAGTAGGAGACCGACGAGTAGCTCGAGAAGCCCTCGAACGGGAACAGACCGGCTTCGAAGTCGACGCCGTTCACGTTCACGTTTCCGATGCTGCGGTCCAGGCTGATGCCCTGCTCCGGGTCATAGGTCGAGACGATTCGGTTCTTGAACTGGTTGTTGTAGGCGTCCAGCGTCAGGTTCAGCAGGTCGGTGTTGTAGCGAATGCCGACCGCATAATTGTTCGACGTTTCGATCTTCACCGAAGTGTTAAAGCTGGAGAAGCGGCAACCCGTCTGGTTGGCAGAGGTTAGGCTGACGCCTACGCCGGCAATGGCGCAGAGGCCGTTGTTGCCCCCGTTATACAGGTTGTCGGTACGCGGGGCCGAAAGGCTGGCGGCCCAGGCGCCGTAGACCATGATCTCGTCCGTCACCTTGTAGCTCAGACCGACATTCGGCAGGAACCTTGTGTAGGTGACCGAGGTCGAGGCCGGCGCCGTGAACAGGGCATTGCCCATGCCGGCCAGCGTCACCGTGTTGTTGGTGGCGTTGACGGAGGTGGGCGCCGCAGTGGTGCAGAAGGGGAAGCCCACGCCCGGCTGGCCGACACTGTTGTTCGGCGCAGTCGTGCCGGTCACGACCTGCAGGTAGCAATACTGGTTGAGGTCGCGGGTCAGGAACGGCAGGCGGGCGCCAATGCTGGCGTGCAGCTTTTTGTCCAGGAAATCACCTTCATAGGTGAAAGCGCCCTGGTTGAGGATGGCGTGGCTCTTGCGATCACGTGTGCGGTAGGTCGAGCCGTCCGCCGCGAGAACGCGATGAGCCGCATCGTCATAGCCTCCGAACCAGTCATAGGGCGAGCCATCGGGTTTCAGGTACGCGGCCTGGCCCGTCTGTTTGTGGATGCCATAGTCGAGGGTATAGGCGAGCTGAATGGCGTGCTCGTCGGTCATGGTCCACAGCAGCGAAGTGTTGATGCCGTAGCGCACCGTGTTGGTGTTGGACGGACCGAACACGCCAGTGACGTCCGAGGCCCGGCCCAGCTCAGCTCCGGTCATGGCGCCAAAATTGCTGTCACCATTGAGATCGAC
>Ga0114970_10000035_pt1 | contig 73788 bp, 67 predicted proteins | sample M_140205_XF_Meta_FD_87030 | JGI IMG/M metagenome (GOLD analysis project Ga0114970, IMG submission 87030) | Freshwater microbial communities from Lake Montjoie, Canada to study carbon cycling - M_140205_XF_MetaG | ecosystem: Environmental > Aquatic > Freshwater > Lake | place: Lake Montjoie... | reverse complement strand
CTTTCTAAATGCAATATTTCTATTATTGCTAATAACTTGTAATTCGGCAAAGTGTAACCAGTTATCGCTTGCATTATTAATAGTAATTCTAACAAATCTACCCTTAACATCACCTGGTTTTGTGCTAGGAATATAAGGATTGGGTAGTGGGATATTCGCTAAAAATTCATAACCATCTAATTCTTTACATCTCTGCACATATTCATTTACATTTATGGATTCGCTTGCTAGTTTATTTACACCGCTATCTCTTTTATATAATGTATCTAACCATCCAGAAAGTTGTCCTTCATTATACGATTTTAATGCATCAACACTATAAGAAGGATTTTCATCTTTAGCTATACAATTATTAGATGATTGGTCATAAATGTAGTCTTTAAATATACATCGGTTTGATGATTTCCAATTACATGTTGCTAGATTTTTATATTTGTTAGATACAGCATTTAGCTTATCTTGTGGAATAGCCTTTTCTACTGCATTTACATTTGTTTTTACATAACTAACAATATTAGTATTTATACTATCTAAATTTGTAATCTTAACATATGTATCAGGGTCTTCCCATCCCTCATCTAACTTAGATATAAATATTGTATGTGACCCTAATTCAGACCCCTTTGTAGGTATAATCATAATAAACCCCGTGCATTTATCTCGAAGACTATCACAAAAAGATTTAGATTCTACAAGTGTTAGTTTTTCATTTGGATTAATAACCATGCCATTACTATTTAGTGTATATGTTTTTCCATTGAATGAATGTATACCTGTGAGTGCTTTACCGCGAATTGCTTTTCCAGGATGGATTTTATAGTTTGTGAAATCTATACTGTATAATCCATCTGCAGGTATAACCTCTCCCGCATCAACACCATTATCACAATAGTATATACCATGCTTTCCTGTAGTATTACCATTTCTAGTTTCAGTGCTATAACAACTTTCATAGTTTACTCCACCTGCTTTATAACTAGATTTAGGTTGATTACCATAATCGTTATCAGTTGTTCCTATCTTTTGACGATCTTTAACTGAAACTAAAAATTTTTCATTAGTATTATTAGATAAGAATAATTTATCTAAACTAATTTTATTCCGTAATAAATATATCATAAATACAATTAAAATTATAATGGTAAGTAATAACATTATATATTAATATTAAATAAAATAATTAATTATTATTTTATTAAAATAATAAAATTACTGAATATGTATTAGTTTAATTTATAACAACACTTATTAAATATTTCAGGTTGTTTAATATATGATTTTTATTATATCAAATACTAAGTTTATATAATTATTTAGTAACAATCAGATGAAGGAAAAGAAGCCCAATGTGAATTATATCTTTTTGCCCCTGTAGCCTTACACCAATATTCCTTATATTCGGATGGAGTGTGTATAATAAATTGAACAACACCATTAAATACATGTGTTGTATAACTTCCTCCAAAAACTTTACTCCAATTATTTAGATTTCCAACTGTAGTGCCTCCTCCTGCCTCTTGAGGACCTCCTTCTATGCCACCTTTTCTAAAATCAAATCCAATCATATAATTAGGGCTGTCATTGTTACTTTTATATGATCCAATACCAACACCCCAGTTATTATCAAAAAACTTTTTATCATAACTTCCAGGTTTCAAAAATAATGACTTGCCTCTATATTCAGGCTCAGAATATATAATTATACCCGCATTAGCATTTTCTTCTGATACAAGTGTTATAGTTACACTACCATGTTCTCTATTGTAGCCAATCACATTCATAGTCGAAATTGCATAACTGCCACCACCTCCCGATGCTACTGAATATGATGCTCCTGAACCACCCGAATAACCACCACCACCACCACCGCCATATTCGTTACCATTATTATATCCACATGCACCACCACCAAAGCCACCAAAAGGCAGACCACCTTTACCACCATTAATAAAACCTTTGCCAGCTGGTTCATAATGCCAGTTTTGGCCATCACTCAATAAACCACCTCCTTGCCCACCATATCCGCTACCACTTCCGGAAGTCATAGTTGCACCATATCCATTAACACCTGGAGTGAAAGAACCAAAACCACCACCACCGCGACCGTAACCATCATAATCAGCAAGACCGTGCCCCCCTTGATGAACACTACCGGTATTTCCTGTTCCACCACCACCACCACCTGCAATAATAATTGGTGTTTGAGACCCCCTTACTACAAATGTGCCACCTCCACCACCAGGAGAACCTCCAGAGCCATACACATAAGGTGAAATTGCATCTAATCCACGTTGTCCAACAAGGATTTTAATAACTTCACCCTTTGTTAATTTTGTTGTAATGCTTATATCAATACCAGAACCACCAATACCGCCACCATTACTATTACCACCTCCAGCTCCCATTGCCCTTATTGTATAAGTCCCTGTTACAGGAACCTTCCATTCTTGTATTCCTTCGTGTGCCATCATATTTAAATTATTACTATCCTGGGCCCAACTTGCATTAGAATATGCACTTCGGATTTGTGATAATGTTGGTCCATTTGGTCCTGTTGCTCCAGCATTAGTAAAAGTGTGTTTAAAATTATTTATTTTAGCTTTTTCAGCAAGTTCTGCTTCTAACTCATCGGGTCGATAATCTCTACAACCATAATTACTACTTCCTATCCATTTTTTCTTTTCTCCTTCACAAATTTCTTTGTGACATTGTTCAGAGCAATCACCTGACCGACCACGCTTAGTGCTATATTCAGTATCAGATACACGTTGAAAATATTTATTAAACCTACTTTCGTTATAGTCTTTTACCCTTATGTTATTCATATCGTTATTTGCGTTAAGAATATCTATGATTATCTTTGGGTCGGGTGCTTCTTTGTAGATACGAGCCCATATAATTTTTTTATTATAGTCATAAATTGATAATAACCAGTTATTTAAAATCTGTTGACCCCAATTAGCCGTATTTGAACCTTTTGCTACAATAACTCTATCAATCGTTTGTGATGCGTCTCCTAGGTCTACCTCCCAGTATTGAGGTCCACCGTCATTACCACTAAGAAATACGCTACTATTATTTAAATTATCATTTATAACATCAGAATTACTATTACCATCATTTCCTTTACTTGGATTAGTTGTGCTGCTACTAGCAGAAGATGGCTTACCAACTGCTATATTTTTATTATTACTTATAACTTGAAGCTCCGCAAAGTTTAACCATGAATCATTCAAAGTTACATTATTAGTAGTAATTCTAACATATCTACCCTTAACATCACCTGGTTTTGTAGTAGGGATATATGGATTTGGTAGAGAGATACCCGCTAAAAATTCAAATTCATTAACCTCTTTGCATCTTTGTATATATTCATTTACATTTACTGCTTCACTTGTTAGTTTATTTGCTCCCAAATCCCTTTTATATAATGCGGTTAGCCAATCATTAAGTACTTGTTGCGAATAAGAATTTATTTCAGGAACATTATATGTAAGACCATCTGCTGATGTGCAAGTGTCTTTTGTTTGGTCATATACATAATCCTTAAATATACAACGGTTTCCGGATTTCCAGTTGCAAGTTGCCAAATTTATATACTTATCTGATATAGATTTCAGTTTTGTATCATCAATTGTTTTTTCTACATAATTTACATTTTTTTTAATGTAACTAATATAATTAGTATTTGTTTTATGGTTATTCATATTTCTCCCTATAACATTAATTTTAATATATGTATCGGGGTCTTCCCAACCTTCTAATGTATTTTTAAGAAAAAAAGTCCCATTATTACTATTACTTGTTTTTGTGGGTATTATCGTAATAAATCCATAGCATTTATCACCCATACTGTCACAAAATAGCTTGGATTCATTCACACTTAATATTCTATTTGATACTTGTCCATTTGTATCAAGTGTTATTACAATACCATTATTATTAAATGTCCCAGTAAGAGGGATGCCTTTCGCTTTTTTACCATAATGAATATTGTAATTATTAAAATCAATTGTAGAGAGGTCAGTATATGGTATAACTTCCGAGCCATCTATTCCTTGATCGCAATAATTTGTATTTATTCTTTTGGTGCTATTCCCTGATCTAGTATCTGTAGAATAACACTTTTCGGAATTAATATTACCTATTTTAAAAGTGCCTTTTGGTATTAAATCATCTTTATCATTATATGATGACCCAATTTTTTGTTTATCCTTTATAGATATCAAAAAAAATTCTATTATTTTTTTTTTAATAAATTCACTCGGATTTTTTTTTAACTCTTCTAATTGTGATATAAGTGATAATATTAATAATACTAATATTAAAATAATTAGTAATTGTTGCATTATAATTAGTATATATATATTGTATATTTTATAAATCTAAAATATACAATATATAATATATGCGTCAGACAAGAGACGAGTTATTAAATAAAATATTAGAATTAGATAATCCCGATGATTTATTTGAAATTAAATATGAATTAGAAATACAACCCTTTTGTGGAATTGAGCAATGTTATGACATTGAGCGGTTTATTTTTCATATATTAACAATCCAAGAAAGAGAATTAGTTATAGAACATATTAAAGAAATATCAATAGATATACAACAACGAATTCATATATTTACAACATATGATTACTATAGTCAGTCCTCTGATAAAATAAAATATTTTCTAAAAGTTAATAGTGATTTTATTACAATAATTAGTAATAAATCGGAAGTTTATGAAATTGGGATAAGAAATAGAAATATTGATAATATTACATATATTAGTGATATTGATTTGCGTATAGATCAAAAGGGTAATATTCCACATGTATCCGATGTCGATGAGCTTGACCATGATATTGTATCACAAAGTCTAGCAGACTTGTATTTTAGAACTATTATAAACTATACTAATATTTTTCCGGAATTTATACCTTTATTTATTGACTTTGCTACAAATGCTAACATAATATTAGCAAATAAGTTAAATATAATTGCTAGCGATACAAATATGGCTGGATGTATATTAGATAATTCGCAAGATATAATACCCGATAATTTTGAAAATATAGAATCAGGTATTTATTTTTTTAAAACGGATAATGAATTTATGAAAATTTTTGTCAATAATATTTTAGATTAACATAGTATTTTAAATTAATAAAATAATGTAAATGTTAAATATTTAAAAAGTATAAGTAGTAATAATATATATAATTATGAAATCATATTCACAATTGAATCAAGATTTATTAGTGTTAAAATTGTGTGATTTTAAAAAAAACGGATATTTTGTAGATGTTGGTGCAAATGATGGAATTTCTGGAAATAATACTTATCTTTTAGAAAAAGAATACGATTGGAAAGGTATTTGTATTGAGCCATTACCTGAAGAATTTAATAAATGTAAAGAATGTAGGAGTTGTTTATGCTATAAATATGCAGTATATTCTGAATCAGATTTAAAACTAAATTTCTGTGTTTCAGACTTGTTATCGGGTATTGAAGATACACATTTAATTAAAAATAAAACTCAAAACTTTATTGACCCGAGTTTTTTTGAAAATAATTATAAAGGTGATATTATTGTAGAAACAAAAACTTTAACAGATATACTGGATGAAAGTAATGCACCACAATATATTGATTATTTATCAATTGATGTTGAAGGCGCAGAAATACATGTATTACATGGAATTGATTTTAATAAATATACATTTGGAATAATACACATTGAGCATAATTGGCAAAAATATCGTTCAGAAATACGACAAATATTAGAGAGTAATAAATATTTATTTTTATCCGAAAATAAATGTGATGATATTTATGTAAAATATCCAAATATCTAAATTTATAATATAGATATTAAAATAACAATAATATAATAAATATTATGAAATACGCTTTAATTACAGGTATAACCGGTCAAGATGGGAGTTATTTAGCTGAAATACTATTAGATAAAGGTTATAATGTTTATGGAATAATACGCAGACATTCACAAATAAATACACAACGCATTGACCATATATTTTCTAGGTTAAATTTAATTTATGGTGATATGACAGACCAGACAAGTATTATGACCACTTTTATGATGATTGAAAAAAATAATGATATCGATGTGCTAGAGATATATAATTTGGCCGCTCAAAGTCATGTTAAGATAAGTTTTGCCATGCCAGAATATACTGCTCAAGTTGATGCAATAGGGACTTTACGATTATTAGAGACTATTTTAAAAAGTGATATTAAAGATAAAGTTAGACTTTATCAAGCATCTACAAGTGAATTATATGGAAAGGTTTTAAGTATTCCGCAAGATGAAAATACCCAATTTAATCCGCAGAGTCCATATGCTATTGCTAAAATTTATAGTTATTGGATAGTTAAAAATTATAAAAGTAGTTATAATATATTTGCATGTAATGGTATTTTATTTAATCACACTAGTCCAAGACGAGGAGAGATATTTGTATGTCGTAAGATAACTATCGGGATTGCTAGAATAATGACAAATAAACAAGATATTTTAATATTAGGAAATTTGAATGCCAAGAGAGATTTAGGTCATGCAAAAGATTATGTATATGGTATGTGGCTAATGCTTCAAAATAAGGAGCCTGTTGATTATGTATTATCAACGGGTGAAACATATAGTGTAAGAGAAATTGTTCAAATGGCCTTTAATTATTTTAATAAAAAAATAATATGGGAAGGCGAAGGTGTAGATGAAGTAGGTTTACTAGATGGGAAAATAGTAATTACCGTTAGTCCTAGTTATTTTCGCCCAAGTGAAGTTGACTTTTTATTAGGATGTTCTAAAAAAGCAGAAACTGAATTAGGATGGAAAAGAAATTATACAATTCAGCAAATTATAAATGAAATGATTGAGCATGATTTGAATATTGCTAATTTATAATATATTAAAAAATGTAATATTACATTAATAAAAAAATGAGTTTAATTAATGTAATAATTAAACTATGGTTGTTAAAACTTATTTACTGCTCTTGTTCTTGCTCGGCATAGTCTACAGAGCCAATAGCACGAAGGCGTCCACTCCAGGGATTTTTTGGGGTAGACGATTTCTTGACTCCACCTCGAGCAGCGACCCTAACTACAGGAGCATACCGAATTACTTCCGTTGACTTTTCCCAAAAATATTGAGCGGGAACATTAAATTGACCAGACCAAGAAAGAACGACTTGTGCCTTATCCTTTTTAGAAGGTTTTACAACCAAAGATGACTGCAAACCACTAAGCGCACGAGTGATTTCAATCACTTGACATTCATTTAGAGCACTAACATTCCACTTATATTCACTAGACGAAAGCTTATTTGCAATTTCACTTAGAACCTTATCAATTGCTTCACGAATAGCAATATCATCATAACTATGATATTTATCAAAGAAAGATTTAAATTGACGAGCAGACATATTGTTTATTATTAAAACTGTTTGAATATTTTTATCAAATGATATTCAAATCAATTTTTTTGTGAATTACTTATTAAAAATAATATAATTATATTATTTAACAATATCAGTTTAAGTAATATTATATGGTTTTAATATAAAAAATAATAAATCTATAATTTTTTAACAAAATATAAAAATCTAGTGTAGGAGTCAACCCGCTTTAACGCTTAACATTAGAATCACCTAAAAGATGAATATGACCTTTTGTTAGAAAGTTTTCTATTTAACTTTGCATATCTGTTCTTTCTACTTTTATTTCGCGAACCAGCGTGTAATAACCGAGATTGACATTTTGATAATATTTCATCAATATGTCCATACATAAGTCCAGGCATAGCATATACTTCTATAAAACCGGCTTTAGAATAATATCGCATTAACGATGCATCTTCTTCTTCGTCTGTATCAAATGTGCGTCTTGTTGTCAGTCTTCCTTCGTATTTCAATGGAGCAGCAGTTAAAGTAACAATAATATTTTTACTAAATTGTGGTAATGCTTTTATAGCTACTAAAGCGTCATACATTAATTGAAGTCCAGACCCCTTTTTAGAAGAATCATGGCACACTATTTTATCTATATAAACAATATCACTATTTTGTATAATTTTAATATCCGATTTTAAACGTGCATTTTGAGGCATATCAGTAAGTTCTTTTATTTTAGACACGACTTCTAAGTCTAAATAGTCACTAAAAGAGATAAGAATACTACAATTATCATATGTTAAATCCATTAATATTCGTTTTATACATTATATATATATTATTTATAGCCATATTTAATTGAATTTGTATTTAGGTGTTATGATTTATGGTTGAATTATATAGTTTGACTATTATCACATAATTTATTACACCTTTCAACAAATCAGATATTATAAATAATATTTTTATAAAATACTACATTTAGCATTAGCATAATATTCTTTTATATGTTCGGATGTTGGCATACTTGGCATACTTGGCATACTTGGTAAACCATTAAATCTAAAATATGATTGTGAGTTATTAGTATTATTTGGTTGATTTGGTTTAATAGTAATAAGAGTGTCGGCTAATTTTTCAATCTTTATTTTTAAGTTTTCTATATTTTGGTTAGTTTTAGCCGATGTAATAATTATAGTATGAAATTGAGTATCTTCCAAAATTTCATTTGGAATTTTAAAGTCTGGATTTATATCAGATTTATTAAATATTAAAAATAGTTTGTATTCTGTTTTAATATACGTTTTATTTTGTAGAATAAAATTCATCCAAAAATTAATTTGTTGTCCAATAATTTCAAGCGTATTTTCACAACTTACTACTAAAAAAATAATATCGGTTGATTTTAAATACATAGGTATAAGAGATTGAAACCGTTCTTGTCCAGCCGTATCCCAAATATCTATTTTATATTTTCCTTCAAATGTTAATGTTTGAAATGCGGCACCTATGGTTGATGGGCTATTTATTATAAACATGTTATATATCATTCTCTGTATTATAGCGCTTTTGCCTACACCTGAATTTCCGATGAGAACTAATTTTAATTTATCTATATGAAAGTTTTGCATTATTGTTTATATTTACACATAACTTATTTTTTAAGCATTCATATATTAAATAAGATATAAATTTAATAAAATTTATATCTTATTTAAATATCTTCATTAAATACTGATACAATTCCGAAATGGTCGCTTGGCCATAGAGCCAAATCCCCTTCAGGATTCTCTTTATTTTTTAAAACACGCATTTTATCTATATTTTCAACATACACAAATTGGTCTATCATATTGGCTATTTCGTCTATACTTAATTTAATTTGATTAGTGCCTAATATTTTACAATCAACAGGTGTTAAACCTTTTGATAAGATACCATCATATCTAAATTGTTTATCAATAAATTTACTATTATATCGCATTAAATTTTGTTCAGTATCTTCAGTAAATCCAGGATTAATTTCTTTATTTGGAAATAAGAAACGATAACTATCAATAAATCCATATTCTTTGAGTATATTTAAATTTTTAATTTCAGGCCATTGGTCTGTTTGCCCATCCAAATGAAAATTAACATCACCTAGAATTATCATTTTTGATTGATGATATTTGCTTATTTCATTAAATAATATTTCTAATTGTTCACTTCGACAACGACTATAATGAAACCATTTTGTTTCTTGACCAATTGAATATTTTGAGCCTGCTTGAAAATAACAACCAAATATAACTAAATTAGGAAATTCTAAAATACTTAGATTATTTTTATAATTTAAATTACCACCAAGAAGATAATTTGTATATCTATATGCTTTAACTTTACTTAGAAATAGAATTTCTAAACTTCTATCTCTTTCAGCAAGTGTTTTTTCTGTATCTATACTCTCTTCATAAAAGTAATATTTATCACCTATTCTTTTTCGCAACAATTTATAAACGGGGGTACTGACTTCTTGTAGACATATGATATCTAAGTCTTCTTGTAAAATGATATCAATAATATTATTTATTCTTTTATTTAAAGACCAAGTCATAAATGGTTGTTTATATTTTAAAAGTCCCCAAACATTCCAGCTACATATTTTAATATTATTTCCAACATCAGTATATGTTTCATATGTTATATCTTTAATTTTAGTAATTATACCACAATTATTATGTAGATATTTATCATCATATGAATATTCTTTACCTCTAACATCTTCCAATCCATCAATTTTCGGTTGCATTTTTTCATCTCTATTTGTAATTAAGATATCACAATCACTTACATTTTCAACACATAATCCTAAATTTCTAGTTTGAATAGGGCATAAATGTATATATTTAGAGTCTACACAATGTGCATATTCTTCCATATTATATTATACATATTATATTTTTATTCGTTTTATTATATACATTTTTTTAAAATATTTATTATATAGTATTAATGGGAAATAATCAATCTAATCCGCAAGAATATACTCCAGAACAATATAAACAATTATTAGAATATCAAGAGCAGCAGCGTCGTGCGGCTGTTTTTCAAACAAATACACCTTTGCAAACACATACACCTTTTCAAACAAATACACCTTTACATATTAATCAACAAGCAGTTGCTTCTCAACAATCTTATAGCAATCCTATTACTAATGAGAAAGGAAAACATCAAAATAATGTTAATTATGCAAATACACCTAATTATACTCAAGTAAATAATAATCAACTAACTAATAATCAAGTAAATAATAACCGAGGAAATTATAATCAAAATAATAATAATAATGTAAATGTTGCATACAATAATCAACAAATAGGAAGAACCCAAATTAAACCAGAGTTAAATAATTTAGATAAAAAGCTTATACCTGATTTACAGCAAAAAAAATATATGCCTAGTGTTGAAAATCATTTTCAAGATGCATATCAGCAAAGAATGATAGATAATCTTTCTATAGGTAGTAAAAATATGGTTTCAGGTGCAACATATACGGGAACGCCTAATACTTATGGGGGGCAAAATTCAAATCAACATAATAATCTTGGTCAATTTAACGAAAATACTATAAATGTATTCCAACCGGATATTACAAATATGGGGTCAAATCTATATGAAAATTATGATGTATCAAATAAAAATTCCGATAGAGAGACGCTATTTATAAAAAAAGAAAAAGCAAGAGAGATTGAATTTATACGAATGCAAGAAAAGCGTATAGAAGAAGAACAACGCCGTTTTAAAGAAGAACAAACAAAAAGACGTTCTCAATTTTCTGAAGAATTAAGCGAGGTTGAAAATCTGAAATATGACCCAGCACAAATTTTGGGTTTAGATAAAAATATCAAGCATGATATTAACGATATTAAAAAGGCATATCGTAATCTCGCTTTACGATATCATCCAGATAAAGGAGGAAGTGATGAAATTTTTAAGATACTTACTAAGGCATATATAATACTTACAAAGAAAAGCGAAAAAAATAGTTATACTGAAAAATCGTATTTTGATTTAAAATCACAAGTCCAAAATAATATGACTGAATCAATCGTAAAAGAAGAAGAAGACTTTGATGTGAAGCACTTTAATAGTATATTTAATAAAAATAGATTAGAAGATTTAGAAGTAGACAATGGATACGGTGATTGGATGAAAAATGAAACGAAAGAGGTTGCAAAGTCAGGTAAAATATTTAATCAAAAGTTTAATTTAGATATTTTTAATAAGGTTTTTGATGAGCTAAAAACAGACGATGAATCTAATACTAAAGTTGCTGAGCAAATAACTGTTTATAAAGAGCCTGAAATACTTCCAATAGGAGCCGGATTACAGTATAGTGATGTTGACTATAATAAAGTAGGAGATTATAGTCGAGAATTTAATGTAAATGATAATACAAAGGGACTTTTTTTTACAGATTATAAAAAAGCACATACAAATACAACATTGATAAATCCAAATGCAGTTAATAAACGAGAGCAATATAAGGATGTAGAAGAATTAACTTTAGTAAGAGAAAAACAAAGTTTTACAATCACCGACGAGGATAGACAACAAATAGAAATTAAAAAAAGATTAGATGAAGAAAAAGAAAATCAAAGATTATTACGATTAAAAGAAAGGGACGAAGCACTCGCAAACCACAGTTCTAAAGTAAATAAGTTACTTCTTGGCAAAGATGTTAGTGTGCCAACTCGTCAACTAAGTTATAATAATTAATTATAGTAATAAAAAATAACCAATTTATATTACTATAATTATATAAAATAGTAAAATTGAATATTTATCTTTTGATAGATTTTTTGTATTTTTTTTTTAGTAATGTCCTACTTTTATTTTTGCGTTTACGATTACTACCACCAACACTATGAGAGTGAGGATTAGGTCCAATATATGTGAATTTAGTGATATCTTGTTGTCTAATTGACAACTGTCCTAATATTGGATGTCTGCATATCGGACTTTGGTCATTATGTGTCAACCAACCTTGTAAGCTTTCTATACCAAAATAAGCAACAGACTCTCTCATAGGGGGTGTGATGTCACGGTCAAGCTCAGAACCCGGTTGTTGATACATAACCCTAACTCTATAATAGTCTTCGCCAGGAATAAATGCTTCTTGCGTTATTGCGTCAACTTCACTACTTAAATCTAAATTTTCTACATAAATTGGTAATAATTTTGGTATTTGTGTAAAATCAATATTGCAATTTAATCTTGGGCTTGGTAATATTATACTTGGTTGCGGCAAAGTTGCCGCTTGCATGGCGTGTTCCATTAATTGAGGATTTTGTCTAAAAAAAGACATTAATTCATATTGTATCTGTCCAGTACGTATTCTATCACCATCAATTGAATTACCTTGTCGTGATCTGGCAATTATATCGTCCATATCAGTGAGCAGATCCCTTATATGTTGATTATCAATTAGTGACATATTTTAGTATATATATATATATATCTCACAAAATTTAAATGTGTATTATTTGTTTATAAGTTTTATTATATTATTATTGTTTTCAGTTGTAATATCATTTGATTTATCTATATTTATTGATATTTTATCTAAAATACTATTCTGTTGTATAATTTCTCCATTAATATCTAAAGCTATTAATTTTAGTTTTTTTAATTTATTACTAATTTCATCCAGTTGTTCATTACCATCAAAATCTATAGATTTAATAGTATTGTGTGGGTTAATTGCATTGTTTGTAGCATTAGTTGCATTTAATGGCTCTTTCATTACATTCAAATTACTAAAAGGTATATTCAATATAGATATTGATGATATTGATGATATTATATTATGTAATTTAGATTTAGTTATTGTTAATTGCTCATATAAATTATTTGATTTACTATTTATATTTTTGAGCTGTTCTCCTTGATTCGATAACTCAACCAATGTGGATTTACCTATATCTTCGGTATTGTTTAGCATACGCTTTATTTTTAGAAACCTATCTTGGGTGCTATTTGTTATAATATTCATATACTAATAGTATTTGAAAATATTTAATTTATTGTAATTTATTTACTAAAATTACAATAAATTAATGTGATAACACTTATATATGGAGTTATATAAACTAAATAGTATAGAAAATATAGAAAAATTATTATTAAATTGCCGTGATACAAGGCATACAAATATATGTAATATTATAGGTAATATTGGTCCGATTTATATAAAAGCTATTATAATTACAAATGATTTTCAGAAACCAGTAATAGACCCATATTTTTTATATATCACTATGTTACCCATTGATATTATTACGATTGACAGTATAATGTCTTTTGAAATTGTAAATAATAAAATGCAAATAAAAATATATACAGATAATAATGACAATGTTACTGGTATAAAATATAATTTAGATTTATTAAAACGACTTGATATTAAATTAGAAAATTTAATAGGATTACCCGCAAATATTGAATATTTAGATTATAATATTAAAAAAAAATTAAATAATCTAAGGGTAATAAAAGATGATTGGGAATTTTTACAAATCAATGATTGTATGGATATGACTATTGATATTTTTAAAAATATGTGTCATAGTATAAATTCAAAAAAAATATCAAGTGAACAACAGTTAGAATCAATATATTATCAATATATGATAAATAATGGTTTTACCGTGCCTTATTTACCGATAATTGCATCAAGTGTAAATGCATCACATATACACTATTTTAATAACAATTCATCAATATATAGTGGGTCAACAATTTTGATGGATTGTGGTGTTAAAAATAGATATGGATATGCAAGTGATATTACAAGAACAATTATTAATGAACAGTCCGATATACAAAATAGAGTATATGCGATTGTTAAAAAAGCTCATGACAATTGTGTTGAATTTATTGAGCAAAATTTAAATACACATAAACAAATGAGCTTTAACAATTTGGATAGTATATGCATTAATACATATATTACCGAATTTGGCAAATTTGAAACAGACCCACGATATTTGGAATGGTCTGAAGGAATTTTAAACTGTAAATTAAAATCATTTAATAAAGCATCTCGATTTATAAAACAATTTTATACACATTTTATTGGGCACCATATTGGATTAGATACTCATGACCCATATGATGATAATTTATTAAAAGAAAGATCTGTTTTTACTATAGAACCTGGATTATATTTTAATAAAATGACTATCGGATTTACAATACCAGAAGAATATTATGAGTTAGGTGGAGTTAGAATTGAAGATATGTATGGAATATTAAAAAAGGAGGGTTCTCTTCAATTAATTCATTTATCAATTGATATTCCTAAAAAATAATAATTATATCAAATGAACTCCGAAATTAACCAATTTATCTCTAAATTCTAATGGAAATATCCATGCTTTTTCACGACGATTATATTTAATAATGGTCTCAAATATATTCCAAGTTTTTTTAATATAATGGTTGGGGCGCGATTTACGGTCAAACTCTAAATTATAAGCGCGAATAAGTAATTTATTTTTTACTATTTTACCATATAAATTAGAAAAATCAATTAAAGGCTCGATTTCAAATAATTCATCATTATTTTGATTAACCATGCTATTTTCATTAACCATGCTATTTTGATTTTGCAATTGTATTCTAGGTAAAATTGGTGTAGTAATCAAAATATTTGGCAATGAATTATTAAAATAAATAAAATATTCATCAAAAGATATAAACCCCATTTTAACCATATATTTAGTATATAAGTAATGTTTTGTTTCGTTTGTTAAATATGATAATGGAACATATATTGATGTAATACTTGGCTCTCTAATATTTAAATCAGTATTTTTATGAATAATATGGTTAGTTTCAGTATCAATTAATAATTCAAATTTGATATTATTGTTTGTTTCTAATTCATATTCTTCAATATTATAATAACCATTAACTTTAAGTATAATATTAATAATATCCAAATTAAAGTTGCGTAATGTTAAATAGTATTTTTTTTGAATCATTTTCGTAATATAGTTTAATAACGCATTACTTTTAAATAGTTTATTATTTTAATTTTATGAATTTAACCAATTTTTAATTGACATATAAATTTCGTCCTTTTTCAAACAACTTGCTATATCAATATTATTTTTTTTTGCAATATCCCGCAGGTCATCTACTTTATATTTGGTAACATCTTCTAATTTAAATAAATTTAGTTTAACTTTACTTATCCATTTTTTAACATCATTTGTTTCAAAAAGATTTGTATCACCTGATTTGCTACATAACAAATAATATGTATTATTATTTTTAAGAAGAATAATCGATTTCCTATGTTCAGGCATTAATATTGTTTGAAAAGTGTCATCTTCTAATATAGACAACCCATATTTAAATCTTAATGCTAAATATTTAAATACTGGATAAATATCATAATCTTTAGTTTCCAAAAGAGCTTTTAATATTACTTTTCTCTTTAATTTATAATGACCACAATGCATCGATTTAAATAACCCCTTTTCTTCTAATTCAATAGCAATTGTCTTAAAAAAATCCCCTATAAATTTATTTCGGTTAAGGTCATCTTGTATTAAAGAGAAATGAGGTGATATTGCTTTTAAAACAGCAGCAATCCCTGTATTAAAACTACAACATTTTTGTATATAATAATTAGAAGAAAATACTGTTGAAAGATATTGAAAACCATTGTATTCAAAATCATTTGTTTTATCAATAAGTTCAATGGGTTTATTTATAGCGCCGCTATAATCTAATACATCGCAATTGGTATAATTACCAACAAGATAATCACAATCATCCGTATTTAATTTAGCGACATTACGGCTACTTATCTTTGGAACTAAAGTTCTAAACATTATTTTATTTATCTTATAGATAATTTAGTATATATATCAAATTTTTAAATATTTATACATATTCTTCTTCAAATGTTAATTCAATATTTTTAATATTATCTTCAATATCCTTATCAATATCATCAGCATTATCATTTAAAACTCCATTAATATTTTTACACCTTTTTACGATTCGTGATTTTATCCCCATTGTTTTCTTTTTTTTAGAAAAAATAATGACGCTATTAGATACTCCATCTTCAGATAGTGCATTTTCATCATCGCCTATTATATCGTCTATTTCCTCATTAAAATCTACAATTGTGTCAGTATTTATATCTGTTATATTATCATTTTCGGTATATTCAACAGATATGATATTATCAATTAAATAATTATCATCTGTTACAAATGGAGAATAATCTGATGAAATAAATCTTGTTTTTTCATTCCCACTATCACTATGATTTAAATTCATGGATATTGATTGAGAAAACATATTATTGTTATTTATTAAATTATTTTTCTTTTCATTCATTTTATCTTCCACATCATTTAAATGTTTCTTACTTTCTTCAATAAAATCAATAAAATTAGTAATTTCATTTAAAGTTTTTTCAGAACATATATTCAGATTTACAAATACACCATTTTTATTTGTAGTATATTTGTTTTCATTTTGATGTATTATTTTGAATACCTCAATTGTTTCATTTTTATCTAATTTTTCAATTTTAGATTTTATCTTTTGGTATTCAATCATTAAATTAATTTATAATTAATTATAGTAAATTTATCTTTATATATAATTAATTATAGAGTAAATATTTGTCAAATTTGCAATTTAAACGACAGAAATATTGTTATATATTAGTAATTTACTAGCAATTTTGATTTGTTGCACATTTGCCATTAGAGCATTTCTTCGACGCACAATTATAATCCCCTGTACATGGACTATTATGTCCTAATTTGGATGTCATTGGATTTGTCTTTTCATGGTTTTCCCTTATAGATCTTGCCGCGTCGCTCTCTTTGGTGCAAAGCGCTTTTTTAGTCCCCCATGCAGCTACCCCCACTCCAAGACTCAAAATATCCAATGTAGCATCAGTGCTATTATAAGGTTTATTACTACCACCTTTACAACCATATTTACCACATTTACTAATATTTACATTTACAGTAGCATGCTCTTTGATTGGGTTATTCAATATAATTATATATAGCATTGCTGATATAATTAATATTCCGAAAATCAGATTACAATTTTCCATATAAGTTATATATATAATGGATAAGATTATTATATATGATTGTCATAATTTAAAAAAAATACTTTAAACTATAGATTATAATTTTTATACATCAATTTAATTCAATAAAAGTGCTCTTACATTTATTTTTAAGAATTTATATAACTGTGCTAAATTCAAAATTACTAGGCGCACAATATATATCAATATTTTCTTGGTCTATGTCATATGAAGTTTCTGCTTCTTCTGGAGACTCTTGAATTGTAATCATATCATTAAAGTATTTTTCTTCATCGAATAACACATCTATCATACCTGTGCCGCAAGGAACTTCTTGTCCAAACATAATATTACTTGATACTCCATTAAGTTTATCCAATTCACCAAATATTGCAGCTTTAGCCAACATATCAACTGTTTCTTCAAATGAACATTTAGGAAGAGGTCCACGGTCAGACTTATTAATACCATGCCTATCAATTGACATAATTGTTCCTTTATTTGTCATAGTATCTGCTAATAACGCGATATGCCTATAATTAACATATGTGCCATCTCCACTAATAAGCTCAATAATTTCATTAAGAATTACTTCGCGTGCAGCTTCAATACCAAGTGTTTCATATATTTCATATATGTTATTAGTAACAGTGCGCGTATAATCAACCTTTGGGTGACTAAATATATCAATCAAATTGCTACCTTCAGAATAAAGCACCCAAGTTGTTTTTTGTGTATAGTCATTCGCATTATTTCCAAGTTTATATAGATAACCTTCTGTTTTTTCCATAGCAACTGAATTTATACCACGAACACCTTTAATAACAATATCATTTAGAACCGTCTTTTCTAAATTTTTAATAGTCAATATCATATCTTCACTATCGTTGTTTGATGGGTCATCCTGTGAATTAAATTGAAATCTAAATATTAATTTAGATGCATTATCATCACTGTATATAAATGAAATATCCTTGAAATCTTTAACAGTATCCGAGTTAAATTTTGATTGGATTGCATAGTAAACATCATTCATTCGGATGTCTTTATCAAACATTTTACTCTTATCAAATTCTAATCGCAATATCCAAGGTGACCTGGCTTTATTTGCAAAGGTTATGTCTATATCTTGAAAGAATTCATATATTTCAATAAGATCTTTATCATCCTCTATTTGAGTAAGAGAGCCATCCTTTGTGGGGTCATAATATATTTTACTACTTGAGCAGATATCTTTGATTGTAGTAATTTCAATAGTATTAAGAACCGCTTTAGCCTTTTCCTTATCAAACGCATACGGTTGTTCTAAATATATAGTAAGTGATGGAGATTTAATATTTTTACTAACTGAAATAATTTCATTTAGACGAGGTAGACCGCGTGTGACAGCACTTTTAGCAGAGATACCTGCAAAATGGAAAGTGTTAAGTGTCATTTGTGTGCATGGCTCACCAATGGATTGAGCTGCAATAGTTCCGACAAGATTTCCTGGTATAGCAAACGATTCCAAGAAACGATATTCAATTTGATTTAATATATATTCAAAACCTTCCTTATTTAGTCGTGTTTGTGTAATTAAGTATTTTGGAGATAATGTTGACCTAAGTATTATACTAAATAATCTATTTGCGGGATTAGCCTCTTTTACTATGAGTTTAGAGCATAACGCCTCAACCCGGTCAATTACATAAATTGGGTCTATATCTGATAAGAAGTTTTCACTTTCAATTGATTTATATATATTTTGAGCATTCGTGATTAATCTTCGTATATTTACTGGATAATATACATCATCATTCATCGCAAATTTATATACCTCTTCAATCATATATCGTCGGTCAATAAGTATATTATCATAATGTTTAGACATTTTATTATAAAAAGTCTTACGATCTTCTATAGACATCGTTTGATATGTTGAAGCTAATGTTGGCACCAGAAATTTAATCCAAGTTTCAGTAGGTGAAATTAAGAAGTTTTTCTCTAAATCGGCAATATTCATCATTATCGATATTATTTTCTGTTTTTCAATCTTTTCAGGATTCATACCATCTTCTCCATACAGAAATTGTATAATTGACCCACTATTATTTCTAACAGTTTGGTCTTGGCATACTTTTACATCCTCCATAGCCTTCACAAGTTTACGCTGAATATAACCAGATGCAGAAGTTTTAATTGCAGTATCAATAATACCTTCACGACCACCCATAGCATGAAAGAAGAATTCTTGTGGATTTAATCCCCCCAAAAAACTGTTTTCTACAAAACCTCGTGCCAATGGACCGTCATCATATTTGTTAAAATGCGGCAATGTTCTATTGCTAAACCCGTTTGGACAACGTTTACCATCTACATTTTGTTGTCCAACACAAGCCGTAATTTGAGCAATATTAACCTTAGTTCCTTTAGAGCCAGATTCAACCATATTAACCATGCGATTTGTTTTCAATTGATGTTGTGCAACAACTTTACCAGTATCTTGAATAGCTTCATTAAGAGCACCGTTCACTTTTATTTCAAATTCGTTTGCATTAGATTTACCAGAATCATTTTGAAATGTGCCGTCATGAATGCTTTGAACAATTGATGACACAGCCGCTTTTTTCTTATCAATAATTTCAGATATAGCTTTTTGGGCATCTTCATTTATAACCAAATCACTTACACCAACACTGAATCCACTCATTAACAACCAGTTTGTGATTACAGATGTAATATTATCTAAAAATTCCTTTGCCTTTTTAGGTCCATATTCATTATAGATTAGATGAATAACACCCTGCTCTTTTCCACCCAATAACCCTTTATCAAATACACCGTCTATTACACAACCTTGAACAATTTTTACAACATTTTGGTAATTGTTAGGGTCTTTATCGGAAAAACTGTCATTTTTCTTTATTAAATTAATTGGGGGTAAAATAGTAGATAATACCGCGCGGCCACTCCAAAGGTCTTCGTGTGTATCATACTTATGTTTTGGGAAACTATGGGGTAATTGATTATCAGGAGTTCCCGCTTTAATATCTGGTTTGGGAATATTTCCATCAAAGTTTTTATTCCAAGCAAGCAAATCCATAAGTTGTGAAAGATTAATATAATTATCATATTTAGTAAAACGATATGCGCCTACTAAAGTATCTTGAACAATCGAAATAATAGGGCGATTTTGAGCTGGGGTAATAATTTGTGTAGTTACACTAGCTAAACTTTTTAATTCAATCTGAGTTTGTTTTGACTGTGGGACGTGCATATTCATCTCATCACCATCAAAATCCGCATTATATGGAGTAGTTACATTTGGATTTAAACGAAAAGTATTATAAGGCATAACACGCACACGATGTGCCATCATAGACATTTTATGAAGAGATGGTTGCCGATTAAATAATACAATATCACCGTTTATTAAATGACGATTTATAATATCACCTTCTTCTAATACAATTGTTTCTCTATCAATATGCTTTAAACTAATAACTTCCTTGTCTATTTCACGCTTATAACTTTTGGCACCTGGATATTTATCGGGTCCATTTTTAATTAGTTTACTCATATATTCTTTGTTATATCTAGTTACTATTTCGGCAAATGTTAAATTTTTTGCAATTTTAATTGGAACACCTAATTCATCAATTTCTAAATTCGGGTCGGGACTAATAACACTTCTAGCAGAATAGTCTACACGTTTTCCCATTAAATTTCCACGAACACGACCTTCTTTTGATTTTAAACGGTCTTTAATAGATTTTAAGGGACGACCACTTCGTTGAACTGCAGGAGGAACACCTGGAAGATTATTATCTACTAGTGTGCTTACATGATACTGTAAAAGTTGAACCCATTCATCTACTATATTTTTAGGAGCATTTGCTTCAATTTTCTGCTTAAGAGACCGATTTGTCTTAATAATATCACATAATTTATGAGTAAGATCGTCTTCCATACGTGTATTTGTATCATTACGAACACTTGGCCGAACACTAGGGGGAGGAACTGGAAGAACAGTGCATATAAGCCAATCCGGTCGACACCAATGTTTATTAAACCCCATTAATTCTGCATTTTCAATGGAAATTTGTTTAAAAATACGCAAGACATTTTCAGCACCCCAAGTTAGGCGTCTTTTTTGATCTAACGCGTCTGATGCACCCTTAAATTTCCACTCTAAAATAATACGACCTATTCCATTATTATCTTTTTTAATCGTAGAAGGCTGAACTGCACCACAGCCGCATGGATTTTTTTCACCACATCTTTTAATCTTAGAACACTGAGCATATACATATGCAAATCTCTGTTGTGGAGAGCGCTTAAGTATATTTCGCTTAATATGCGGTTCATCTAAATTTATTAAAGACATAGCACATCTATAACATACAATTTGTATTGTTTTCATAATAGTATTCATAAATTGAATATGAAATACAGGTGTAGCTAGACGAATATGTCCAGGATGACCAGGACATGCACTACTTTTTTGGTTACAACTTAGACATAATTGTCGAGGTTCAAGTGGACCCATACGACGATCAAATAACCCACCTGTTTTAGGATTATCACCATCATACGTTTCCTGCGTAACAATTTCAGCAGCACTTCTACGCTCTATTTCTTCTGGTGATAATACTGAAAATTGAATACCAACTACAGTATCTATATCACTAGAACCGTAATCGAGATCCTTATAGTATGATGACATATTATTATATATAAGATTATTATATTTTTATATCTTTATTAAATCTTTTCAATTTTTTTGAAATATCTTTTATTAAATATTAATAAAAGATATTTATATGGTTATTTATTATAACATTTTTTCATATTATAAATTTAATTGAATATACATAAAATATAATAAAATAAATATATATTTTTATTTAACTATAGATTAACCTTAGATTAACTAAAGATTAACTAAAGATTAACTAAAGATTAACTAAAGATTAACTAAAGATTAACTAAAGATTAACTAAAGATTAACTAAAGATTAACTAAAGATTAACTAAAAATGTATAAGTAAACACTATTTGTCTATTAATCTATGTTTTATCATTAAATGAAGACAAAGATAATTGTGTAATTATATTCTGTGTATTTGTTGATACATTTTGTCTAAAATTATTGCTGTAAAGTCGCCATAATCTATTCTGTTCAATGGTCTTTTCAAATGATGGTAATAAAATAGAGTTATTAGACATTTTTGTTTGATTATTATTAATTTGATTTAATATAGGCTTAATTTCATCATTTTCAAGAGTAATAAATTTGTCCATTACACGAGTGAATATTTCACGATTTTCCATCAAAGTTTGTCGTGTATCTTGATTTTCTTTTTTAATAATGGTCATATCATCATGTATTGTATTTATTTCATTTTCAATATCATTATCTATTTCTTGCATGTTTCTGTCAATATTAATAAGATTTAAATCTATTTTTTTAGATAATTCATCTATTTTATTAGTATTTGATTTAACGGTTTCGTCTAAATTTATTACTATTTTAAGAATATTAGACAATAACTCATTATTAATATTTAAACTGTCTTTAATAGATGTAGGACTATTTATATCACACCAATCTTCGGATGACGTATTCTTCATATATAATTTCTTTTATAAATTACTTAAATATTTTTTTTTTTTAATTAAAACCCATTAATCTAAAACTATTCATTTCAAGTTCCATTGGATTACATTTAATCGTGCTTATAGTATTTTTACATATATTGTTATCATTATTAGTAATAACACCCAATTTTTTTAAATAATCACTAACCTCATTATGTAATGGAATAATATTTAATTTTAATATTAATTCTGGACTAAATGACTGCATAGGAATACGATAATAATTCGATGAATTGAATAGACGTATATATTCAAATCGTTGAAATACTGATTCGATAAAATTGGTAATATTTGTATTTTTATTTATTATTAATGATTTTGATAATTGAAATGAATGCACCGTTTTATTAGTATTTATTGATTTTATCTCACCAATATTCATTTTATCTAATTTTAATTCTGGATATGTCAGGTATATATATTTATAAGCATCATTGGTTTGAGGAAAGTCTAAAATAAGGAATTTATTTTCCATAGAAAAGGTGTCTAATATTTGTGATAATTCTGCACTAATATACAAAATAATATATTTTTTAGTATCTGCATTAAATTGTAAAATAGATGGTATTATTTTAACAGTTTGACTTGGAAATAATAATTTTATAATAGGAGCAAGTAAATCTATTTGACTTTTTACTACAAGTATTACAGGATTTTCTATATATATTTGAGTATATTGTGAGATACCTGTTTCTTTAGGTGCAATTATACATATGTATTCAAAGTATATATCATGCAAAAATCTGATATTATTTGCTTTATTATCTAAATATAACCGATTTGATGTAGATTTATGACATATTCCCATAGTATTTATATTTGAATTTACATATTCAACTATCTTATTCTCTTTTCTAATTTGAATTGGATAAAATGATTTAATACATTTCGATAAATTGTTATCTATAAAATTAGGATAAAAATCAATTATAAATTGTGGTGGATTTAATGATTGATTTGTAAGCATAACCTTATATGTTAAAAAATTTTCGATTATTCCATATCTTTTTTTATATATCAAATAAGAAATAAAAATGGTTAGTATGATATATAAAATAATATAAGACATAGATAAATATATATTATTATGGAGATTATAAGGTATATGACTGAATTTATGGAAATAGATTTAAAACTTAAAAATAGTTGGAAAATATGGTATCATAAACAGGATGAAGCTAGTTGGGAGGAGAATAGCTATATACCTATATATGAATTCTCTACACTTCGCGATTTTTATGGATTTATGAATAGTTTTATATATTTACCTCAATTTTTAAACGGTTTTTATTTTATAATGCGTGATGACATTAAACCTGTATGGGAAGATGAACGAAATAAAAATGGTGGATGTTTTAGTATAAAAGTAGCTAAAGAAAATACGGATAACTATTTTTGGGATATATTTACACATATGGTAGCGAATGAATTATTTACATTATATAATGATACCATAACTGGTATTAGTGTTGTTCCTAAAAAATATAATGCAATTATCAAACTATGGAATAATAATAGTAATATATGCTCAAGTCATTTATTAAACAAACGATTATCACATATTCTTTCAACCGATATAACATATCGAGCACATCTTAAAAATATTAATTTTGGCAAAGATTGCTAATTATAAATAGAATTATTTTATTATAAACATATAATATTTTATAATAAAATAGTTTTATATTGAGCGTGTATCCTTTCCGGTCATATCAACTTACTTTTGTTGCCCTATATCTATAAGTATATCTAATTAATCATACAGTAAATTATAATTTGGTATTTTTCGAATTTAAAATACTTAGTGTAAATTCTCTAACATTATCATAAATTTGAGATGAATGTAATTCTAAATAATCACGCATTATAAAATCATTTGTTTTAAAAATACCCTTGTTTGTTATAATATTATACATTAATCCAGAATATTTACATATGTTAACAGTATTATGTAACTCGCTAATACATTTCCATTGATTATTATATGTTATTATGTTTGATAATGTGTATATATTATTATTGACATTAATTACATCAATATTATTAACATATTGTTGAATGATACCTACAACAACATTATTATTATATAAATTATCACCAATTTTAATATTTGATATATCAATATATGTATTATCATCTCTATATATTGGAGTTTTAGAGCCAATTAGATTATATCCGGTAGGTATATCATGTGATGAAATAGATAATTTATTATATATTAAACCACGCTGATAACGCATAACCGCTTCATCGCATGTTTCATGATAATCTGCAAAATAATGTAAAGTTCCATTAGTATCTAATATAGGAATTGTATTATTACTTGTTATAAGACATATTACATTTTTTATATCCGGTCTATATACATAATTAGAATGAGGTGCAACCGATACTTCACACCATTTTAATGATTCATTGTTTAAAACCAAGTGATTGCCGCTTACTATAACTCCATTATAATCATAATAATTATCAACGCCTATCATAGATAGTATACCTACAATCGTATTATTATTATATAATTTATCTCCTATTTTTAATTTATATATTTCAATAGCTAATCCACTCTCTATAATAACTTTAGTATTTGGCTCAAAACAAAAGAAATCAGAAAAAAAATCAATACCCGGTGCCCAAAATCGTGTTATGTCACCAATAGGTCCATTCCAAGTAGACTGTATCGAATATTGACTCGCTTCTAATGCATAAATCATTAACCTAAAATTAGCAAAACTTCGTTTCATAAGATTGTTCATTTTTAAAAATGTAAACATTGTTAGGTTCATAATACCTTCGATTTTTTTATATATCATTGCCGTTGCACTTTCAACAAAATTTCGAATTGGTTTAAGAATGGTTCTGATAGAATTTAACTGCTCAAATAATTTACCTATTATTTGTTTAATAGTATCAATCATGTATGTAAAAGGTTTTATAATAATTCCAAAATTACTTTTATATCCATTCCACATACAACCATTCATATTTTCAAAGGCATTTTTATCAAAATATCCTGCAAATGGAATAACTAATGGATTACATTTATATTGATCCCAATTATTTATTATATTTTTACGATTATATACTAAGGTAATATATAGGAGCAAAATAATAAATGTTATACCATATAAAATAATATAAAATAATGATTCACTCATCCTTTATATTATATATAATATAAACTGATTTAACAAAAACTCGGCAATAAATATATATATAAATTAGTATGAAAAATACTATATGTTTTGAAAAAAGCACATGTAATCCAAATGATAATAGTATTTACGCTAATGGATACTATATAAGTGAAAACAGTAATAAATTACCCAAAACAAATACACTAGACAATAAAATATATATAGAGCGGTTTATTGGCCAAAATGGCAATTATTTAAATGCAAATGATGCATGCGATATTGCTACAAATAATTTACAACTTGTAAATACAATGACTATTAGTTTTTGGATGTTTCCAATGATTGATGATGCTAAATTATATCCAATGAGTATTTTTTCTAAGGGTAATATTAACACTATAGGCGAAACTAATTTAAATATTACAGTTGATAATCGATTATGTTTTTGTTATCAATATAATAATAAAATATTTACTATGAAATCCCAATCTAAAATTATATCAAAAAAATTTACTTTTGTGGTCTTGACTAAATCAAATGAAAGTATATCAATTTATATCAATGGTAAAATAGATATTATTTCCAAAATAGTAAATGTTCCAACTTTAACGACAAATCCATTTATAATAGGAAATGGGATTAATACAATTCCTTTTGATGGATTAATTGAAAATTTATGTATATCAGAGAAATTTACTTCAGATGTTCAAACATACTTAAATATATATAATAAATCTCCTACAAGTTATCTATTTAAAATAGATAAGGGTATACTTTCATATTCCAATTATATAGATAATTCAAATAATATTACAGGTGATAAATTAATAGAAAAATCAAAAAATATAGTTACAATTTTATCGCAATATCTAAATGGATTTATCTACAATAATACTACTGAAATAACACTATTTTATATAAGTATATCCGATAATATTACACAGTTTGGCAATCAAATCACATTTACTAATTATCAAAAAATATCAATGTTAACTATTGGAATAGACCAGGTTTTTGTTAAACAATATACAACTTATCCTAGTCAAGTGAATGTGGTTGTAGATGATGCCATTACAGTCGAAGGAATTGTGCGCTCGAATAATGGATTAGTATTAATGTTTAACAACGGAATTGTCACAACATATAGTAAAGATATAGGTAAATATGAATATGCAAATATAAAAGAATTAGATGCTGTGAACATATTAAACGAATTTACACAAATTATAGGATATATTCTGAGTGATAATTATATATTTTATACATCATTTAGTGCAGTTATTCCAAATAGCGAATTTACAAATAGATTTAGAATGAAAATGCTATCTTATAATTTAGGAAGCATAAATGCGGATATCAATTTTCTAGGCAGTCAAACGATAGGACCATATACTACAAAAAGTAGAATTGCTATAACACCACCAACATTTCAGTCAAATTTAAAACCAATAAACACTATTAAAAAAATAGAAATTATGGATAAATCATTAGACACATCAGTTTCACATAAGAGTAACTTACCCAACAGTTGTATTTTTGTGTATAATACAAAACAGATTAATATTACAAATTCATTAAATAAATGTAGTGAAACATATATTAATACATTACCTAAATTAGAAAACACATACAATATCGATTTTGATTTAGATATAAGTATAGACATTATTGACATTTTGCTAACACGACAAATAGATTTATCAAGACAAATTATATTTAATTTTAATAAACCTTTATCACCAGGTATATATAATTTTTCAATTGTTACAAATTCATATATTATTGTTAAAATTAATGAAAAAGAACATACTATAAATTCACAGACTCCAATGCACATACTATTTCATAACTCTAAACCATTCTTAGAACTAGAAATATCATTTTATTATGAAAAAATAACACAAATTGCCCGATTTATGATAGCCGAACCGTAATTATGATTTTAAATATTATTTATTTTATTCATTATATCTTACAATGAATAAAACAAAACATTTTGTATAATATATACTGATTACATAGGTCTTATAAGATTTATACTGGTTTTATTTCCATTAAACCAATTATCAATAAATTTATGGTCTGGTTGAATTGGAACACATTTTGAAACGGGTTTATTATTAAAACTGCAATTTATAACTTTAGGAAAGAAGGAAGGCAAAGGGGGGTGAGAAGGGGAAACTGAGGCTGATGACATTCAAATTTGTATATATCGATTTAATATATTTATTTTTAATATTAAACATTAATTCAATATTTTTTGTATGATTTATATTTTCTCTTGGGCATAAACATTTCAACTAAAATATCAAGTATAATAATATCAAATATATCAATAAATATATAATATATATTTAAATATGCTAAATAAAAATCATTGGGCATGTATCTTTTTGTAATAATATTTATATTTTTGAAATGTATTATGAAAATAAATATACTATATAATAATAAAATACCGAATTGATTATATGATACCATTTTACTATACAATATAATAGATACAGTAAACAAATAAATTGGAATAAATATTATTAGTAATTGTTTAAGTATAAAAGGATGCAAATCATTTAAAAAAGTATAAATAACAATAGATAATAATATTATATTTGTAACTATTTCTAAAGATAACATAACTGAATTATTTACATTTTGTGACATGAACGCACTAATTACATGTGAGCTTGTTAAAGAGAATAATGTATTAGATATTCTATTTATTGGGTAAATATGATAATTACGATTAATTATAATGAAATTTACAAATGAAAGAAATATGTTTATAAATAAAAACCATGTATTTGTAATTATTGTGTTAAAAATAGGGTGCGTATTACGCAAATAATGAACATATAACGTGTAGATTGATGTTAAATAAAAATATGTATAGATTTTAAATATAAATATATTTTTAATTGATGTATCAAATACATCAGTATATTGTTTATTATGCGGCTTATTTAAAAAAACCATTAATACTAGATTTTATAATTGATGTATTCTTAAATTGTTTTACTTACATTTAACTTATTTGTATTATGCATGTAATCATCGACCATTTTAATATCATTTATAAAAATTCCTTGATAAATAATATTTTCATTTTCATCATATTCAATTCCCATACCTAATCGTTTACCTCTAAACCAATCGCCTTGATAATATTTATTACCATTATCGTAATTATATGTTCCGTTTCCATCATACTTATTATTATAAAAAAAACCTTGATATTTAATAACACCATTAGTGTAATATTCAATTCCAAATCCATGTTTCGAATCGTTCATAAAATAACCACTATACACTTTTTCATTTTTTTTATTTAAAATAGTTCCATTACCGTTTTTAAGACCATTCAATAATTTACCTTGATATAATAATTGTCCATTATTATATATTTTACCATAATCCGTAAAACGCCCATTTTCTAGTTTACCAGTGTATAGTAATTTGTCTTTAATATAAATAGTATATATTTCATTGCAAACTATTAGTTTACTATAGAAATCAGTTATTGTATAATTATTTTTATTATTATTATCAATATATTTTATATTGCAGTTCTTATAAAGGTCATTTGTAATAAACCTATCAGACAATGTAATATATTCACCATTGCAATTTAAAATTTTATATTGACTATTTTTAAAAATGTTATTTAATTCTAAAATAAATATATGGTAACCAAATAAGTTTTTTATAGTTATCGATTTTGCAGTTGACCAATTATCATATGACCCTTTTAATTTAGTATTTTCACAATATGTGTCAGGTATTGCTATATAAAACCATATTTTTGAGGCAAACATTTATATATATATATATATATATATATACAGTAATTATATATATAAATATATAATGGATAATCTACACATATTAATCTATGATGAATTGTTGACATATCGCTATAATTTGTCACCAGATACAGAATCAGATCTAGAATTAATATCTATGGATACTGTCAATAACTTACCACATATAACTAACCACATGAGATTAATATTAGATTATTATCCTTTTAATATTATTTATGATAATCGTGATAATAATCATGATAATAACAACAATAATAACAAAAAAATAATAATATATCCTAAATTTGAAAAATGGGGCAAAAATGGTATTGGTATTGATAAATGCATTATTTGTCTTGACTGTATAACTGATGATGAATATGTATATAATTTAAAATGTGGAACGGACCACCAGTTACATATATTTCATAAATTATGTCTTGAAAAATGGAATAAATCGTGTTGTCCATATTGTAGGACTGAAATTACAAATGAACTTAAATCTTAAATTACCTTTTACTATTTATATAAATTGGAATTTAATAAATAGTAAATTATAGATATTATTAATTATATAATGATTGCCATTTAGTATTATCTTCTTGTATATTATCTAACCTATTTTTTTTAAAAATTTCCATTCCCATTTCTATATCTTTTTTATTTAATTTTCGTTTTTCTCTTCCTAAACAGCTTATAATATTTTTACTATGCGCAATTTTACATTTAGCAAATAAAACTTCCATATCACCTCCTAAAAATTTAAAATAATTGCGATTTTTATTAATAAATGTTTCATCAATCGCCTCATGGTCTAAATTCCATTTATTTTGCTGTATTTTTGTTTTAAATATATCAACTAACTCTTGATCAGTATATTTATCCATAGTAAAATGAATTGGGAATCGTCTTTCAAGACCGTCATTATAACTAAAAAAACTAGTTTTAAGGTCTTCTTTATAGCCAGCAATTATGCAAATAAAATAATCGTCATCTTCATCTCTCATTTCTGTTAAATTTTGGTTTAAAATATCAATACATTCTTTTGAGTATACATCTTTACTATCTTTACCTTCGCTATTTCCAAGAGAATATGCTTCATCTATAAACAGCACACCACCACGTACTTCTTCTATAACACTTTGAGTTTTAAGTGCAGTTTGTCCTAAATACCCAGCAACTAAATCCGCCCGTTTTACTTTTTTAAAAGTATCATTTTTAAGAACACCCATTTTTAAATATATTTTTGAAATAATATGCGCAAACTGCGTTTTACCTGTTCCAGGTTCACCATAAATAACGGTGTGCAAAAGGTCGTCATTTTTTATATTAAGACCCTGACTATAATATAAAATAAGTTCTACAATCTGTTTTTTCAATCCATGCTGTCCAATCATATTATCTAATTCTACCAAGGGCTCTATAAGATTTGCAATCATTTCTAAATTAATATTATACTCTACATCTTTCGCATATTCTTTTCCATATTTCATACCTAAACTAATAAGGTCTTTTACAGTTTCAATATTTAATATTAGATCTATTTTTTTTTTAGGTTGTGTGCTTACCGGAGGTCTATTCATACTTGTATTATTATTTATGTAATAATTATATGCATTTTGGTCATAATGTTCACGGTCATAAACCGGAATATGATAAACTTTTTTACCAATTGTACCGCCGGGATATGCATATTCTTTAATATATGGCTTTCCGCTAATATAAACTATTGGTTTATTACAACCATTATAATACTTTGACATCTTTAATATATAATTTATACAGATAAAAATAATTATTTAACAACTCTATAGCTAATATATTCGCCACTTGTTGGACTTTTTCTAATAATTTGACAGACATCTCCACTTGATAAATTTAGGTATCTGGCAATAGGATCATCCCGATTCATAACTGGAAATATAGATTTTGTAACAATATAGTGTTTTTCCATAACTGATTTAATTTCTTCTTCAGTTATCTTAATATGTTTAGGCACTAACACATGTTTAGTAATATTAAACACTACATTATTTAACCAAAATATTTCAACAAATCGATATTCTTTTTCTTTAATTATTTTTAAAATTGTGCTATTTGGTTTAGGCTTAAGTATTAAAATTAATTTATCAGTTTCTTTTTCAAGATGCTCTGTTTTTAATCCTTCTATTATATCCTTTATCTGATTTGGTTTAATTTTACTATTCAACAGAAATTTAATAAATATACGCTGACCTTGATGATTAATAAATATATCTATATTACGCGAATAATATTCAATTCGAAATTGTTCTATTTTTTCAATATTAAGCGAATTCGGATATTCAATATTTCTATCTGTCATCATTTCTAAAATAGTAATCCTTGCCTTATGCAATTTCGTAATCTCATCCATTGTATAAATTGATATTTATTTATATAATGTAATTCTTTAAATCAATTTTTTAATATAAATATTACTATAAAAACATAAAAATTAAATATATAATATATTATTTTTAACATTATACATTTAATTACTATTAGTTTATAATCTATCAGTTAATTCTGATATTAAAACACTTGCTCTATCTTCCTTCATTAATAAAATAGTATTAACAGCATCAAGATAAGTTTTTGCATCTTTTTTAACTGTTTCAATTTGTTGAATCATCTTTGCTACTAGATTTATTTCTTCATCTAACCATAAATTTGCAAATATCGATGAATTATTATGTGTTTCATCATCATCTTGCACATTATGTAAAAGTGTATTATTTTTAAAACGATTTTCATCCTTGTCATTATTTAAAAGACTATTAATTATATTTATATATAGGTCCAAACTATGTATTACTAAACTACTACTATTATGATAAGAGCTTTTTAATCTTTCTAAACCAACAACTGCTAATTGAAATATTGCACGAATTGAAGGATTAGATATCTCATATCTTTTTACAGCTTTTAGAATAGGATTTAATAAATGATGCAATTCGTAACGTTTATTACCATATGCCCATCTTAAAAATCCTTGACTTAATGAAGGCTCTTGAAAATAAATTTTATTATTATATATAGCTAATTTAGTTCCAACTGGTTTATAGCCAAGAATGGCTAATTTTATCATTGTCGTTAGGGGGTCAAGTATTTGTCGTTGTTCATTTGTAAAATTGGTGCGATAAATATTTAACCCGTCATAAACGCTTTTTATAATATCTATACTGCCGAGCATTCTATTCTGAAACTTATTATATATATTATAAACAATCTTTATATCTTAAATATATTTCAACATAAAAAATTGAAATAAAAATAAACTATATAAATATAATATATAATTAACTATTTATAATGATTATTCCAATAAGATGCATGACATGCGGTTCTATGATTGCTTCAAAGTATTTAAAATATCAAGAGCATATTAATGAGCTCGCCGGAACTACGCAAAATAAACATAATTATATTACTCAAGATGTATCTGACTTATTAAACGATACCGTTGAAAAAATAGCATTAGATAGGGTCGGATTAACAAGATATTGTTGTAGGCGTCACCTTTTAACTCATACCGATACAATTGATTTATTGTAAAAAACGAGTTATTAATACTTTATCATAATTAATATCATATTTACTTAATATGATTTCTAAAGCTCTTTTTTTTTCAATCTTACATATTTTTGATAAATAATAAATGCATATCAATAATGATATGCGGTTGCCATCTTTACATATTATAACACAACTCTCATTATCTAAATAATGCGATTTTAACAAAATATCTATAGACTTTTTAATAAAATAATGCACACTTTCTAAATTATTATAATTAATATCAATTTGCTCATTGGTTTCAAATGATTTAAAACCGTTAAGAATACGGGTTATTTTAGCCTCTTTAATAAAAGGTGTATTTTTTACTGTATCAATATTTGAAATATAAAATCCTCTAAATAATTCACACATGTATATAAAAATGTATTAAATATATTTTTATATCATTTCATTCGATTGAATATATCATATAATATTATTAAATTATCACTAATTACCACGCCCATCACCATCATCACCATCATCACCAACATCACCAACATCACCAACATCACCCGAAACATCATCTGTTTTTAATGGAAGAACATATGTGCATTTACTAAATACTCCATGTTCAGATATAAATTCCATTATTGTCATTATTATTATTACTTTCATTTGATTAATTAACAAAATATTATTAAATATATTTTGATTATAGTCAGTTCCTTCTTCATCACTTCCATCCTTCATATTTTCAAAATATTTCAAGGTCATAACTAACCTCTCTTTAATTTTAATATCTATACTATCAAAATCAATTGATGTATTATGCAATAAATTGTCTTCTGATATATTATCCAAATTTTTGACAATATTCGATATATAATCAACACCAAGTTCATAAATAAATATCATAATACATGCGTTAATTATATTACATTGTTCGCCTTTTTGAAATTTATTATTATTCATCATTTCGCTATCAATATTAATTTTTTCTGAAATATTAATCGATTTTGCACAACGAGATTTATTGAATGTTGATTTTTCAGGTAGAGACAAAAATCGTATCATTTTATCAATTGGTATAAATTGATTTGTAAACATGCTAAAATTATTGTCAACACAAAAGCTCATATGGTCGTCTCTTTCGCTTCTGAAGTTAATGTTAATAAAATGAATGTCTTCGCCAGAAGTATATGTTATGTTTTGTGTGATAATTCTATATATTAAATTATTAATCCTATCAATAATTAGAGGATGAGTATCTTCTAACTTAGAATCAAAACCTATAATATAAATATTTTGATATAATATAAGTCTATCTGCCTCAGTTAAATGTTGCATATCGCATAACTTACTATAAACAAACATAAGAGCAATTATTGTTCTATAAAATTCACACCTATCTTGAAAATATATCTTTTTATTATTTGTAATAATAAAAAGGGGGTCAAGACCAGCCGATACAAAATAATCTAATGTATTTTTATTAATTTTTGAAAATTTGCCATTTTTATTATTCATTTTAATATATTTATCTATATCAAATGAAACATCAGTCTTTAACATAGCCTTAGTATCTACTAATAAACCTAATTTTGAAATTGAAAAATAACTATAACCTATGTCATTTGCCATTTCATTATCTGTGAGAATTTTAGAAAATAGAGGAGATGTACAAAAGACCTGTTGAATAAAAACAAGTTTTAATGGCGATTCACCTAATGCTATAACTCTCGAATCATTTTTAACATGTTTATGAAGTTTAAATGACATATAAATTAATATTATAATTTCTTGCCAAAATATAGGCAGACTTAACAATGGAAATTTATAATCATACCTACAAATTTCGGGGATTTCTTTCCAATACACACGAGTATCGTTATTTGCCGCGGCTATAACGGTTTTTATAATTCTATAAGAATCATTAGTGTCATAAGAGTCATAATTTTCATCGAGAAAATCGTCAAAAGTAAAATTTACAATATCACTACTGCTAATATTTCCAAAATTATTTATAACATCATTTAATGTAGAATTAACCACATTTTTATAATTTAATTTTAATGATTCAGTTAGTTCTCGTATTTCGTCAGTGTCTATTTCAGATAGTATTTCAGGAAAATCGTTTGGTTTATATATTTTAGGGGAATCTCTTAAAATTTCTAAATATTCGGCAGTATTGACAAATGAGGATTCTCTAAACATATCTATATTTATATATATGTATGTATATAAAAAAATGATAATAATCATATAATTTAAATTATATATGATAGAATTTATTATTACGATGATTCTTAATGAATTCATCCTCCGACATTTTAATAAATTCATAATCTTCATCGTTAAGATTTATTTCATTATAATCAGAATCAATATCATCAATATAATTATCAATTGCCTCTACAATATTCATATCATCGGTAATTAGAAATTGTCTATTATATGAATCTATTAATTTTATCTTTTTATTTGATAAATGTTGTACTTCATTTTCTGTATTTTCTAATTTGTCTATTTCATTTAACACCTTTGACCAATCACGTCTTAATGACCAAATTGCTGATTGTTGGGTATTTGGACTTTCTTGTATAGGTTTATCATACATTTCAACTTGTGCAATCATCTCATTTAAGCCTTCCGTTTTATAGTTTGATAATATAAATAAATTATCTCCCTTGTATTCAGCAAAAGCACTATTTGTAAACTGTTTTAATGATTGTATAATTTCAGTAACTAAAGCATGGTCAACTACCCTATTTTTAAACCGATATTCTGCATATTTTTTACGATTCATTTCAAATTCATTTTCTAGATATTTTATTTCGCTAATCAATTTATTTAGACTATCTTTACTATATGATGATAATATAAATTTACTGCCTTCCGACTTGTATTCTATATATGCACCGTTTTTAATACGGCCAGTAATATCTTTTATATGACATCCGTTTTTACCAATAATATAGCTAACTGTTTCTGGTTTAACATGCAATTCATTGAATGTTTTTTTTTCCATATTGTTCTTATATAGGATATTTAAATATACTTATCTTTTAAATCAAAATTCAATTTTTTCAGGTATTTCATGTTTTTTGGATATTATTGAATATTTAAAAATAAAAATTGCATGTATAATGGAAGTATTATTAGATATAAAAATTTGATATATTTAATAATACAAAATAATCTACAATATTTAAACAAGCCCTATAAATAATGGCAACCGTTAGATTTTACAAAAGCTCTACAACCGAATCTGCTGATGAAGTAGATTATGTGCGAGCAATATATTGGAGAATGAAATGGACTGACTTACCTAAATTTAATTACATTATTGTGACATATAATGAACATCCAGAACATTGGGAAAATCGCAAATTGCGCAATATTCGGATATTTGATTTAGAACATAAAAACGATATTGGTGATGGAAAAACTAGATATGATGGTTGGATGATTAAATTCGGTGACTATGATGACATTGATTTTTTGCAAAACTACACTAAAAGACCTGTCAGTATTATTGACCCGAAATATAACGAGGAACATAACAGCATTTACAATTTTTATAATTTTTTGGATAAAACATATAGAGATATATGGGTCGAAGTTAAATATTTAGATTTTCCTGACCTTTAGGTTTTAAATGTATACAATAGATATTTTTTTAACAATAATATTATTTCTAAAAAAAAATTATCAATAAAACATAAATTGAAATAAAATTTAAATAAAATTGAAATAAAATTTATAAACTGATTTTAAAAATAAGAACATCTGATAATGACATTTTTAAAAAGAGTTTTTAGAATTCCCCTATTACCAACGAGTTTCATTGAAAATCATTATCTGCAAAAATATTTAAATTACCAGAATACAAACTATACCCTCGTAAAATATGATATGGAATATGTGCATGGTGAAATTGTTAAAAAGGGTGCTTTAATTAGTGATATCAATTTATGTAATCAATTTGTGCCACATTACACTTCCGAAACACATGGTAAATTAATATTAACTAGAAATCTTGGTTTAAAACAAAATGGACTAATATATTTTGGTCATCAAGATTATCAAATTGTATGTGGTATTTCAAACTTACTTAGTAATAATGCAATGAGAAATTTAACTCTTGGTTGGATTATTATTAATAATTAGAATTCTTAAATTATAAATAATAATAAAAATATTACCGTCTGCGATACCTTTTTGTTTTTTTTTTCTGACAGTTTTGTAATGAGTTAAGTTCACAATAATCAGGTTGATTATGTTCAGCATTATTGGTAGGTTTACATTTATACGTTAATCCACGAGGAAAGCCATAACGATCGCCATTATTCCATAATTTTGGGACAGCAACACATCCCTGAGGTATAACCCTTCTTAATGGGTTTATCTTACATCTATTGTGATTACTTATTACACAATTAATAGGGTCGTCTATTTCTCCTTGTGCAGTGGGAGCACATCTCCCATTCACAGGTCCTCTTATGAATCTACAACCAACTGGTCTATCTGAACTTTTTTTTAATATACATCGATTAGACCCACTAATCGAACATTTATATGGGTCATTAAATTCAGCGCTAGTTCTAGCACACCTATTATTGCGCATACTATATCCATAAGGACCAGTCATACCTGGTATATTACTACATCCTTCAGGTATATCACGCTCCATAACACGTTCTTCTACTGGAGGAGGAGGGATATACATACCAATGTTGTGAACTGGAATAGGTTGTTGGTGATTGTCCCGTCTATGTACAAAATTACGCCAATGGCGATTAGCCCATATTAAAGCATCACCATTGGGGAATTGTTCCAGTTCATCTCTTATGTCATCTTCTCCTGGAATATAAACCCGCATGCCTCCTTCTTGTAAAATTTCTTGAATAGCATAAGCTGGTATTGGCTCACGACAATTAGGACATGTGCCATCTCTTACAATGTCATCATCAACAATTGCAGAATGTTGGTAAGCTTGAACCATACAACTATAATGAAATAAATGTGGTGATTGTGGTTCTATACTTGGATGAAGTCGTAATATCCATTTTGAACTTTCATCCTGAACTAACTCATCATCGTCATTTGGCAATATTAGATTCTCTTGACAAACCGGGCATTCTGCATCATGAAATTCTGGGTCAAGATCTTCTTCCGTTTTATATATTATAAAATGCTCGTTGATAATAGGTGGTTTTCCACCATAAATATTTATTATCCTTTTAATATTATTTATAGGTTTTTTAATATTTTTTAAACTTTTTCTATTTTGTCTTATATTTTTTTTGGAAATATACTTCATGTATATATACATAAATAATATAATTATTCATTATCTGAAATTAATAATGCAATTAGATTCGAATATTCAATATAATCACTTTCTTTTAATTTTTGATTTTTATATTGTTCCCAATAAGCAAGGCGGTCCCAATCATTTGACCCACCATCAAATTGTGTAAATAATTTACCATTAGTTATATCCATTCTAAGTGCTTTATAGTAGCCTAAACCCATATATTTATGCCCTAAAGTGCACCAATTAATTTCAGGTTCTTCTGATAAAAGTGTATTAAAATCATCGATAATTTGATTTAATGAAAATAAAGTCCAATTGCCTATTGAAAATGCCTTTGTTTCAGATTTAACAGTTAAATATAACATAACAAAATACGGATTAAACACAATACTTTTATTACACTTATTAATTGCATTACTTATATTATCGTAAATTATATCATTATAATCGCAATTATTTGTCTCATTACAAGTGTTAATTATATCGGTTTTTGGAACAAAAAAAAAGGGATTATCTAATTGTGAAAATGTATAATTTGTATCGGTTGCTTTAAAATGAGTTAGATGTGTTTTAAAAATATCTATATTATTATTTATTTCATTACCCAAATCATCAGATGATATATTATTATCATAGTATGGTTTTACAAGGTTTCCTAATTTATCAATATCAATATTGCTCATATTTTAACTAATTATATAGTTCTTATATATAATTAGCTTTAAACTATTTTTTTTATTTTTAAGAAAAAAATAAAAACATAATTAATAATTAACATTATACCTAAAGAATCACCTTATAATAAATTTATAAATATTAGTTATAATGATATCTAAGAACAATAAAAGTAATACAAATTTTATAAATTTTATATTACTTATTGTTGTAATTGTATTTTTTGATGTTTTAGGAATGCACTGTCTTCGATATCATAACGAAAATGACAATATTAAATTTTTTTACTTATCTTGTTTTATATATGGAGTTATAATATCTTTTTTAGTTTTAAAATCACTTAATTTTAGTAGCATTCCAGTAATTAATTTTTGTTGGTTTTGTATTGGGACATTAATAAATATTATAATAGGTATTTATATTTACAAAGAGAAACTAAATTATCTTAAATTATTAGGTATTATTATTGCTTTTATAGGAGCATCTATTGTATTTTACTCTGATTAATTTATACATTTACATGTTATTTCTTTTTATACCTTTTAACATTTCAAACGCCGATTATTTATAGACAATTTAATAAAAATCATAGTGCAAATATTAAATTTAACATATGCTAAATTTAATATATATTGGAGAAACACAACCATTATTAGAATCAACTATTAGATAGTATAAGTTCCCCACAACTTACCACACAATTACCTCAATATTTACCAGAATATAGAGGTAATTAACCCCGTTATTTATATTATGTATCTATTATTATAACTACACTATAAACATTGAATAAAATTTTATTATTTCAGAAGGATATTTTCCATCAGGTAAATATTTATGTCCACATATCAAATTTGTATTATCACCAATATTTAATGATATACCATTGTTAATATAATTATAAAAATTGGTATCTAAGTTATTTTCTATTTGATTATCAACATATCGAAAAGGTCTCAATTCACTACCATTAATTTGTTTTGCTATATAAATTCCCTGTGCATACGCCAATTGTGCTGTTTTTGGAAGATTTATATTTGCACAATCACCTCCTAAATATACATTATTATATCTACAATCGCGAAATCTATCATCTATTTTTACACATGACACTAATTTATTAACCCTGTTTCCAATACACATCACAGTTGTATCAAATTTATGTAGTATTGGGTCGTAAAATTTATTATAAATGGTATGTATATTTTTATAATCTAGAATATTTAACAACATATTATTATAATGCTTTGATACATAATTTAAAGTGTTTTCTTTAGAAAGTGAATCAATAAGCGTTATATTATTATTTTTTGATAGTATTGTTGCTAGCTCTATACCAGTTGGACCCATACCAATAATACCAATATTTTTTTTATTTGTATCAAATATTAGATTTTTAATTATAGTTTGCCAATCGTTTAATGTTTTTTGAGAACCAAGACCAATTACTAAATGGTCATATTTTATTTTAGTTGGAGAGGTCGTTTCATTTTCATTCATAATAAAAGTATTATTAAAATATCGCATGTCATTAATTTCAACTTGTATTTTATTATCGACATTCGCTCTGATTAAATCTCGCATATGTAATGAATTAGGATTCCATTTATTTTTGTTTAATTGATATATCAAATCCTGTGGGTTAATGAATTTATCTTTATAAATTTGAGTAATTTTAAATCGGCGTTTATCAATTGTATCTATAAAACCTCTAGATAAGAAACCATCACCAAGTAATATAATATGCTCTTTCGGCTTTATATTTTTTTTGTAATTTTTCTCAAAATCCATTAATTTGTAGCTGACAAAAATAGTAGAGAAAAATGATAATAAAAATTTATACATTATATTATTTATAGTATAATGTATTTTTAATATTTAAACTGGTTATTAAAAGTTTTCATAATTTTTATTTAATATGAAAACTGTATAATATTAAATAAAAATAAATAGCATTTTTTATTATTTCTCGTATTGTAATTTTGTTAAAACGAAATTTATTAAATTTTTTCATTAAACCTAAATTATTTTGAATTTACCGCTATTTTATTTGGTAATATCTTTTAGATTTAATTTTTCTTATTTTATTTTTTGTTGAATTTCCTTTTGATTTTCTAGATTTTCCACCATAAGATTGCATCATAACTTTAGACGAAATTATTGGGCTAGACGACGGGGTAATTCTAATTAAAGGTAAAATTAAGTTATTCCAAAATTGTACAAATTCATTATATATAAACTGATGTAAACTAATAAAATCATATTTACGTTTTTGATCTCCGAATGCATCAGGAAAATTTACATTTTCAAAATGATTATCATTAATAACTTGTAATGCACCTGGTTGTGTATAGTCAGATATAAACTTTTTACATGGGCATTCATCTTCATTTAATTTTTTTCTTTCACAATGTTGACTACCCCAGGAATGTTTTTTTTGATTAGGTGTTAGCGGTGATTTTAAATGATAATTATCAATTTTATAATGTAATCTATTACATGGGTCCTCATCACTTGTATTTTTTTCGAACAACCCACAAGTCCAATTCGAACGCATATCAGAAATATCTTTTTTAATTTTATAACATTTTGGAAGCTCTGAATGTATTGCTATATGAAAAAAACGAATATGTGAATAAGGTGGCACTGTTTCTAATTTTACGATACCATCGTCCGTTTGACACTCTATTGAAAAACTATAGTTAATATCATTACATTCTAAATTATTAGCAGATATATCCTCGGTTTTTGTAAATAATAATGGTGTTACTATCCCTGGTTGTATATTTTGCATACGCACTACAATATTTGGATAAACATTTTTTACTAAAGATTGAAAATTGTTTATATTTTGTATATACATTTTGTTTAAATAGTTTCTAAAATTATTCATGAAAGTATCACTTTGTAATCGTAGCAAATTCCAGTTTATGCTTTGATAAAAAGAAAGTAAATCTCTGTCAATAGTGTAACAACTTTCTTCTTTATAATTTGGACAGTGAATTTTGGTATTATCATGATTAAATTTATATGGTATACAATTACTTCTTAGACATAAATCTTCTTCGGTTTCTTTTTGTAATGGGTCATAGTCCATATTTATTATATATATTATAAACATTTATAATAAATGTCATTTAACAATATTAATATATGTGTTTTAAATAAATCAAACCTTAAAACATTTTGACAAATGTAATATGTTTGATATATTTTTTTTAAAAATTAAAGATTATTATTAAATTAAATGTAAAAATAATTCATTGTCTGTTTCACTAATAATAAACTTTATTTAAATCCTCTATTTTTTTTTGAATTTATTAAATATTTTTTTGATTTTTTTGATTTTTTTGATTTTTTTGATTTTCCACCAGGCGTTACAAACCTTAACCATTGATCTATGGAAGGATGTATTCCACTTTTAGTATATTCAGTTAATCTTTTAACTTCATCTGGGTTTTCAGATACACTATTATGGAAATCAGTTAATATGTCCTCTTTTAATCCTTGTATATTTAAGTATTTACCCAAAGTATGAATTGCCATTGCATGTTGCGATTTACAAGTTAATTCAAAAATTATATTATTCCAAAATTGAACAAATTCATTATATATTAACTGATGTAAACTAATAAAATTAGTCTGTCGTATTTTATCTGAGAATAGTCCTTCTAACTTAACATTTTGAAAATCTAAATTTTGAAAACGATTATCATTAATAACTAGAAATTTACCCGGTTCTTGGGAATTAGGTTGAAATATTTTAAAAGGGCACTCGGTTTCTGATAAATTATTTGTGTCACAAAATTTAGTACCCCAATTATGTTTTTTGTTTCCATCTGGATTTAATTTTAAATTATAATTGTCAATTTTATAATGAAATGGTCCGCATGTTGATTCTATTCTAGTTTTATTTTCAAAATAACCACAAGTCCAATTTGCTTGTTCTTGTTCACGTGTTGTCCCTGTATAATTATATACTGGACGTATTGAATGTACCGCAATATGAAAAAGACGTAAATATTTTATTTCTACATCTTGCACTGTGCCATTGTTCGATTGACACTCTATTGAAAAACTATAGTTAATATCGTTACATTTTTTTTTATCTAAATTTAATTCTCTTGTCGCTTGTGTATCTCCTTTATTCTGAGTTAAATCGGTTGCCCGCAAAAATAAATTGTTAGAAACTCCCGTAATTGGGGATTTGTATCTTGCTTTAATATTTGGATAAACACTTCGCACTAAATGTTCAAAACCGTTTATATTGTGTATATACATCTGGTTTAAACGGTTCATAAACTCATCCATTAATGTATCGCTATTGACACGTAATATTTGCCAATCGATACTTTCATACATATTTATAATATCTGTTTGGGTTGTAGTAAAACATTCGGTATCAATATTCTGATTTGGTGTTTCACAATCACTTTCTTTATTATCAATAATTCTAGTAGGCACGCATTTAGTACACAATGCACGAGCCTTCTCCTCAACATCACTCATTTTTATTTATATATATATACAATTTTTTTTTATATTACAACTAAAAAAGTTGATTAACTTGTATTAAAATATACTTAAATAATACATACTTTAATTATTAATAAATGCTTTATATAAATAATAATGCAGCAACGCCCATATCAATAGAAGTAGGTATTGATGATTATATTACAATAGAATATAGTAATATTATTATTAAAAATAATATTGCTAAATACCTCCAAAATGTATATGATGACCTTAATTTTGCAAAATATTCAATTATACCATCTAAGGATGAACTCACATTTAAAGTTATATCTAAAAGTACGGTTGATGAATGGCCTGTTATGCCAATACCTAGACCTAAGCATAATGTAATAAATATTCCATATAAAGATAAAATTGGCAATAATATGGGTATGTTTCAAATTATATATTTACGAGAAGAGTACAATGAAAAATTTGCGTGGCATGACACATATGTTATGGTTATTTATGTATCATGTAAACAGACTCGTAATAAATTATATACTTTAGAGAACAAATCAGAATATTGGCATTTAACTTTAAACGATAAAAAGTATAATATACCTTGTGAATTTAACTCGGAAAAATACAACCCTGTAAAATATTGGGAAGATTTTATATAAAAAAAAATAGTATATTTGATTATTTATATGCGTTTGTTTTTAAACTAATAACACCATTTTAGCTAACAATCTAATTCATTTTTTATGCTTTTTCAAATAATATTTGAAAAAGTGTCCTTTCCGATGCGATTTGTCCAAATGTTTTCCCGGAAGCATACCCTTTCGTTAGCTTTTCAACATATACACTCCAATCAATTGTTAGATTATTAATTTTTTTAATGCAATCATCCCATTTTCCAATAGGGTCATTTTTTGGTACATTTTCTATAAGCATTCTGTCATTTTTTTCAGGAGTGTTATTTGGGGCAAGCTCTTTAAGCTTATCCGATGAAATAAATGGGTCGATTGCAAATTCACGGAGTGGGTCATCTATTTTCCAATGGTGAATTCCCTTAATAGGACGAGTGTTTTCTCGTGCTTCAATACATACCTCACATGTGTCTGGTCGCTGGTCTTCTAAAAATTGTTGTAATATATATTCGAGTGTGAACATTGTGCGCATCAGGTCGGATGAATAGACTTTTAGATTGGGCAAATCACCCTTACTGTTTTTAAAAATTGCTATTCCAGTTTTTATTGCTTGGTCTGCACCCTTAGATGTAAGTAGAGCATCATGTGCTTGTGTAATAGTAGATTCAGCGTTATTGTGTTCACCATGACCATGTCGCACAACAATTTTTTTTGTTCCCTTAGGTAAAGGTATAGGTAGTGAATCCTTGAATTTTTCATTAAACTTTTCTAGTGAAACATATCTAGATGGGTCTGAAACCTCCAAGGGATGTATCATTGTAATTTTAGAAGTTTCCCCCAATCCATCTATGCATAGTGCGGTGCCATTATCAAACACATAATCAGTAGGAATGTCTAAGCCAGCTGCATCTGATATATGATTTACCGTGCATACTAATTGATTATTAGATGTAACAAATAAAGAAGTATTGTCCATTTTGTGTAATTAGTGAATGTTTAAAAAATATATATAAATCAATTTTTTATTTAAATTTTAGCCAAAAATCTGTATTTTTATCCATATTTAATTCTATTTTTTTTATTGCAATATCAGTTGCACTTATAATTAAACTAGTGAAATCTATATGTTTATCGTCTAAAGACAAAATTATATTTTCAACCCAAGACAATGAATCCGTCCTAGCAAAAGTGTCATTAAATTTTTGCGAACCAATCTTTTTTTTTATATTTTGTCGAATTGCATGCAATAGTATTTGAGTAACATCCTTAGGAATAAGAGTTTCATTTATTTTTGTAGGTAATTTTCGCATAAATAGTTTATCAATATATGTATTCACTATTCCATCCTTATTCACTGTAAATACATCTGTAAAATTAATTATATAATTACTTCGAATATGGGTGTCGTCCTTGTATCCCAGATACACTGATTTAATATTTTCTATATTAAAACTTTTTGACAAAGGTGTGCCATTATATTCTCTTGGAATTTCGGCAGACCCTGTCGGTAATAACATATTATTAATCATAATATGTGTATTACATGAGCTTATGCTTGGCGTAATATACGTAAATAAATGTGCATAATCAAAAATAATAAATGGACTGGATGTATTAATATTAAGAATACTTTTTAAAAAAATGGAAACACTGACTCGCGTTTTTAAAAGGTCATTTTGAACAACTATTCTATTGATAAAATCTATCTGTTTTTGTTTTTCTTCGGAAGTTTCTTTATTATATAAAATATCGTGATGATATATTTCAATATTTGTATAATTTGATGGTATTAATTCTAAAACCCTATCTATCACAAATGAATTCCATTCATAACCATATGATTGTTGTCCCATATTACCATCATCAGCGATACCTGTTGTATATATACGAAATGTATCTATAGCTGCTGGCCCTCCTCCATATTTTATAATATTTATTTTAGAGAAATAATTACGAATTCGCTTGTTTTTTCTGCTTTTTTTTTGTAATTTCAACCTTTGCATAGTATATTATAAAGATATAATTTTTTTATAAAAATAAAAAATAAAAAAAAATTATATAACTTGTCCTCTACATATGGGACAAATGTTATGACCACTAAAAAACCAATTATCTATACAATGACAATGAAAACTATGATTACAATTTGGTAAAATGCGAGACATTTCTTTGCTACAATTAATTACATCCAGACAAATTGCGCAATTATTTAATTCAGAACTAGTTTTTCGTGTCAACATACCTTTGTTAACTGGCATTTTTTTAGGTGCTATATTTTCTAATTCTTCTTCTGTTATATTAACTTTTATTTTAGGGGGTATACTTATAATTTCGATATTTTCAATTTGAATATGCAGTGATTGACCCTCTGATATAGCATTAAATAAATTTCTATATGTTAATACTGGAATAGACGTGATATTACTGATTATTAAATCAAACTTATTATAAAATCTTTTTATAAATGGATAAAATAAAACAGATGTAGTTATAATTATAGTTCCTATAATTAGTTCACAATAATATCTATATCGTTGCATCTCAATAAATCCTCGCCATAGATACATTGGAAAAACTAAAGTATTTGGAACAATATAATACATATCATTATAGTTGTCTATAATTGCGCTATAAAAAGACACTTCGATTAATTTATAACTATACTCTAAAAAAATACATTTATATGATAAAATAGTCGAATCATCTTTTTCTATTATTTTTGTATTCACATTTTTAATTATCTCAGGAATTATAAGATACATCATACCATTTATAGCGTATGGCCTCGTTTCTGGAACACATATATAAGATAAGGATAAAAACAATATGCCTACAAAAATTTTAAATTGATTTGCTCTTTTAAGTCCATGTTTAATATTATTAATAAGAGATATCATACTATATTTATAATAATTAACGATACCTTTAAATATATTCAATATTATCCAATTTAGTATTTAAGTATAATTTTACTATAAAATTTAATTATAACAAGCTTACACTAATTTATTATGGAATTTATATATGATGATAATCGAACATGTAAAAAATCAATACTTTTCATAAAATTTTTATTTTTAATATTTCATTTTTTTTGTATGTTTTATAACTACGATTATATCGTAAAAGATAGCATTTTCTATTATTATGTGTTTACTTTATTTTCAATATGTTTGTGTACATGTAACAATTTTAGGTATGAATATGGATATATGCAAATTTACACACATGTATTTTCTTCTTTTGAAGAATTTTTAGTATGGAAAATAAAACATCAAATAAAATATTTATCATATATATTAAATATTTTTGAAATAACAATGCATTTACTTTTTTTTATGAAAACATATACTTATTTAAATTTTATAGAAAAAAAAATATTATTCTATTCAATATCATGTTTAATTCTTTATATGTATGTGTGTATATTTATTTTTTTTACTTGTTGTGCATGCATATTGGGATGTTCCCTTAATATTTCATTGTTTCAAAATTTTTTTAACAATGAAAGACCTTTATCATCTTCACAAATAAATAATAGTATAGATATTGTGCTGCATATTGATGACCAAAAGGAATGTAGTATATGCTTAGATAAAAATACAAATGAGTGGTTGCGAACGCAATGTCAACACGAGTTCCATAGTGAATGTATTAGAGAATGGAATAATATAAACAACACATGCCCTATTTGCAGAAGCGTATTATAATTTTTAAAGTGTATTTAATAATTAACTACATAATTATTAAATAAATTATATATTTCGATTATGACCACTTTCATTTATCTAATTGTATTTACATTGATCATTATCCTAATAGCAACCATAAAAACTATTGCATGATTCTTTATTGTAATTTAAATAAAAACCAGAATAGTAATTTCACTAAACATTCCTTCCTGTTTTTTTTGAACGAAGACTTGAAGACCTAGCATTTTTTTTATTTGTTCGTTTAGAAGTATTTTTTTTTGCGCCTCCGCGGGAAACAAATAATCCCGATAAATCCCTGCGCGGGATATCCCATGCTCGCTCACAACTTTCCCCGTTCCACCGACACCCACTCTTTTTATCGCACTCGCTCTGCACCAATATTTTTTTACAAGTGTCAGTTGAGACTTGAAAGGACTCTCCTCCTCCTCCAACTTTATGTGATAATCGATTTTTTTTTGAAATCATATTTTATATATATATAAGATAATTAAATCAGAATAGGTTTAATTAATAATATATATAAAATAATATATATAAAGTGTAATGGAACAAAATCTTAGAGACATAGGATTTAATCCTAATTTGATTCAATTTGCAATAACGGCACTTGGTCGAATTAATATAACAATATTAGATATATACGATATCGCATTAAGAGTTGCATTATTGACTAACACACAAGCACCTGATGATATAACTTTAGCAAAAAATCAATTATTTATAGATATTTATAATAGATTATTAGAAGATAATCATTTATCTATGGAGCCAAGGGCTAGAATTGGAAATACAATAAGGCATCTTGTAGGTAATAGGCGATTACAATTCGAACAGCAATTGTTACAACAATCGCAACGACCATCATTTATACAACCACCACCGCAACCATTATTAACAATACCAGAAAGGCAACTTCCACCAGGTTGGGTTGCAACTACAAATGAATTTGGTCGACCCATATTTCGAAATCAAGTTAATGGTGAAATACGATTTGCATTTCCAGAAGCTGCATCTATAGCTGCAGCTCAAGCGCAAGCTCCTTCGGCACCGCCTCCATTAGACCCAGTATTGATAGACCGTGTAAAAACTAATTATTATCCAAATATTAGTGAATTTTCAAGAATTCCAGCATTAGAAATTATAGAGATGTTGTATTCGCCGGAAATGCCTCCACATTTAACACAAGACGATGTCGAACTCATAATTAATAATTATGTAGGAACTGCTTTTCATAGAATTAGAAAAGGTAATTCAGAAAATATTTCAGTTCCATACGAAACAGATATTCTTGAATGTGCTAAAATTTATTTTAAAGATAATGCGATTACTGCAAAACAACATTATTCTTATAAATCCCGAACTGTTAGTCAAACTTATAATCTTCAATTTAACATGGATAATTGTAATATTCCGTTTAAGTGGCATCCGCATAATGAACGAGAACGGCCACTTATGTATAGGCCCTTCCATTTAGTGGCCGGCAAATTATTTCCACAAAATACAAACACCGTAAGATGGTTAATTTCGTCATTTGCAAACCCAATACCAAGTCTAGCAGAAGCACAACAAAATATGTTTGTATTGGATTATTATGATGCTAAAACTGATTATAACTATAGCCAACAATCAATAATAATGACAGATGTGAGGAAAAGAATGGAATATATGACGAGTGAAGCATATAGAGTCCAACAAGCTTTAGAAGCAAAACAGAAGGAAGAACATGAAAGGAAAGAAAGAATAGCATCCATAGAAAGAGCTAGGCAAGAAGGCATTTTAGCATCTCAAAGAGAAAATCAACGAAAAAAAGACCAAGAAGAAAGAGATAAACAAACAAGAGAAAACATGTCTAGATATTTTGGTGGATTTAAAAGAAATCGTAAACAAAGCAACCGCAAACAAAGTAATCGTAAACAAAGCAACCGCAAACAAAATAAATAAATCAAAGTAGCAATGTTTTGCCCGGTTTAAATAATTCTTCATTTGTAAATGTTATCAGTTAATAGGTATTAATCATAAATGTATAAAAAAAATAGTGACAGAGTGAAACTTTCACTATTTTTTCTTTTTTCGTTTTGAGTTTTTTGAGTTTTTTGAGTTTTTTGAGTTTTTTGAGTTTTGTGTATATACTTACATGATTTGGTCGAATGCTGCCTGCAGAATGTGTTGTGTCTTTTTAGGTGACCAAGTCACCGTGAAATCATGACACAACCAAATGGCGCGCTGTCGTGTGTATTCATTCTCCTTGACCACAAGTTTTTTGCATGGGGTCATTTCCAAAATCGCCATAAGTGCCGGATTGCCATCATTCTTGCCGCCTCGTGGTGGATAGCTGAAAGTCTCTTGCGCTTTTGCGGGTTTGGCAGTTGTATCTTTGGCAACCTTATCGAGCATGATGCGCAAATAAGTTTTTACCAACAGCTGGGTGTCTGCTGGCATCTTCTTGTAGATTTCCAAGAATTCCGCGATTCTATCAGTTCCTTGAGCCATTGTTGTCGTAATCCAATCTCCAAAGAAGCTACTTAAAATAACCCTATTTTAGAATTAACTATCAATTTTTTTTACCACATAGCGTTTGCTATAATTTAGCCCAATCTATTTCAGTTTTACCTAACTTTTTGAGTTCAATATTTGCTTGGGAAAACGGTTTAGAACCAAAAAATGCGCCTCTAGCAAGTGGACTTGGATGTGCGGTTTCTATAAAAAATCCTGGCTTTATATATTCTTTCATTTTTTGTGCATCTTTACCCATTAAAATATATATAATATGTGGATTATTTTTACTAAATATTTTCAGAAATTCACTCATGAATTTACACCAAATTTTATGATGACTATTACTTAATTTTTCGACTACAGTTAAACTTACATTTAGTAGTAGGACGCCTTGTTTTGTCCATTCGGTTAAATCGCCATGAGTAGGTCTAACAAACCCATCAATGTCTGTCTCTAATTCTCGATAAATATTGCGAAGACTTGGTGGTATAGCAACACCCTTTGGAACACTAAAGCTTAGTCCCATCGCTTGGTCTATTGAAATATACGGGTCTTGTCCAATTATAACGACCTTTGTTTCATTAGGTTTAAAATATTTCATGCATGATAAGCGCAATTCTTTTGATGGAAGTATGTTTAGATGTGGAGAATATAATTTATTAGAGCATAGATATGATTCATCAACATCTTTACGAATAGATTCAGGTATTTGCTTTAACAAATTTACCCATTCAGTTCCAACTGTAGTAAAATCAAGACAATTCATTTTATGATTGTGCTATTTGTAATATTTGTAATTGTATTAAATATTATAGTCATAAATATAAGATAATATCAATCAATTTTAAATTATTATATTGTATAAATTAAAAAAATTGATTTTTAAAAAGTTTTATGAAAAGATTATATTACAGTTTGTATCAATGACTAAACAACCAACTTCAATTAATATGCCGTATAAGACTGATTATCTAATTGCTAAATTAATGAATTCTTTGAGTGAACTTTCCATTATGGAATATTCATATGAAAATTACGGTGAATGTGTAAAAAGATGCATACAATGGCTTAGATTGTATGTTATTATGCTGCCCAAATATAAAGAATTCATCTCCAAAAAATATGTGTATAACGAGTATATTTCTAAGATGCAAAATGAATTTAATATGGGTAATGATAAGGATGCGTCTAGATTTATGGATATTCTTGGTGCTCTATCTACTGATAATTATGATATAGTTCTTGCTAAATATATGGATTGTAGTAAGTTTTTGGTTGGTCCAACGGTATATCAACTTGTTCAGAAGGTTAATTCTTATTTAGAAAATTCACAACAGTTGGATGTGTTTATGACATATAATGAAATTGTTGAGGCAGATAATGGTATTAATCTTTCCGAGAGGCGAGACAAAAAACTAACGGAATGTATTCGGTATTTAAATAAGATTAGCAAATGTCCTAAAGATCAACTTGTTAGTTATCAAATGCTTATCGATAAAATACGATTTCGTATACAACCGATTAAATGCGATAGTGTATTGGAATCAGATGGCTTCGAGCATATGCAAGTGCCTGAAAGTGATAAATCAAATGAATATGATGTTGTAAATACATCTCAAATTTACGAATTTCCGGAATCTGTTGAAATTGCTACACCTAAATGGGCCGAAATACCACCAAAGGAATGGAATAGTATTCCTACAAAATCATATAACGTTATAAGTGATTTTTCAAATAAGCGTCTTACATGTGAGAATGCTAAATTGGGACAAATTATATATTATGAGACTAAAAAGAATACAGAGTATGGTAAAATTGTTGATATTAAATCAAAATATGTTGAAGTTGAACGTCTTATGAAACAAAGCAATGGTGCATTTGTCAAACATAGTAAACCTGTATGTAAAGCTTCTGGAAATAAACCAGCATTTACCCGTGTAATCACAATTTTGTAAATATAATCTAAATACTTTTCATTAATAATTCTTTAAAAAATATTAAATGTTTTTTTTAAAGAATTGTTGATTCATATACGAAATTACATTGATTTTATGCTTTCTGACACAATATATATTGAATTCTCAGTACAACATATGCAATCCCCTTTATTATTATACTTTTGAACAATTGGACTGGTATACTCTTCTTTATCTTTTAAAATTACACGTTCGTTTGTTTTTTTATCTTGATAAATAACAACTTTATTATTTAGAGAGTCTAACCAATATGTTAAATGTATAGGTTTATTCTCTTTTAATGATAATTTTGTGGCATATAGCATAGTGCTATCTTCTGGATATCTAGCTCCAGCAGATTGTTGAATAGCTTGTTTAGGTTGATTTGGTTGTTGTTCCATATTATATATTATATATTATATACTCATTATCTTTTCTTTAAATTATTTTAAATATACATATTAATATTAATTAATATATTGTATATTATATATAATATAATATTTTATAATGAGCCACGAAAAAGGAAAAAGAGTTGATACGAAATTATATACTGTTTATCCAGAACAAGAAGAAAAAGAAGAATGGCCACAACTCGGTTCAACACCATCAGGTATTAGTTTTGGCGATGGATTCGTTGTGACAGATTTACAACAGATGAAAAAAGAAGAAAAAGAAAGAAAAGCAGCAAAAGAATCAAAGAAGAAAGAGCCTGCTGCACGAGCAGCAGCAGCTCATGCAGCGTCGCCGCATGCCCAATTGGAGGCTGCAGCTGCAGCTCAAAAAAAAGCAGCAGCTGCAGCAGCAACAACAAAACCATTTGCTCATGCGCTAGACTGGAAAAGACACACAACTGCCGAAGAAGTTAACAATGGTATGGATGCACGATGGATAATAAGATTTCTAGAGGAAGACGTATATGGACATAGAGATGCTCTAATGCCAATGGTGATACGACAGCGAAAAGACGCATTATTTGAGAAGGCAGCGATGTTGGGCTGGATGCCAGAAATAGAAAGTATGCGAGCCGATATCGTAAAAAAACAAATTGGACTTGGAGGTTATAGAAAAAAATCCCATAAAAAATGCAAGTCTCATAAAAAACGACGATCAATGAAATCTCATTAATTGATTTTCATATATTCATAAATAAATAAATTAGTTTGTAATTCAAACCACATATGTAAGTTTAGTCAATACTATTTTTTTTTTTTTATTACACATTTTTAAGATTTTAAATGCCTAATTTTTATATGAAATTTTAAAATTTATTTCAAATGAAATATTTTTTAACAATAAATAAATTCCTGTAATATTTATAAAAATAATTAATGATTCATAATTATATAAAGTTATTTTACTGATAAATAATTTTATATACTCATAGTTAGATGTAAATATGATGTATACTAATATTATACCTAAAATATAGATACTATCAAAACTATAAGTTTTATTAACTTCAGGCATATTTAATAGCTTATGTATTAATTTCAATTTATATTTCAATTTTATTATAATAATTGAGATTTAAATTATAAACATGATTAAAAAATAGGAGACGCCAAGGATTGAACTTGGGACCTGACGATCTGCAGTCGCCTGCTCTACCACTGAGCTACGTCTCCTTAGTATATAATCATATATAGATATATTATTTTATTTTTATATATTAATATTTATCCATTCTATAACTTCTTGTTTATAAATTTCGGGAATTTGATTGAAATCAATAAGCACTCTATTTAGTTTATAGCGTTTATTTGCTTCAATATCTTGTTTCAACGCATCTTCAAGTAACTGTGGATTTAATAGATATTTTTCAAGTGTTTTTATACCGCATTTATTGAAAACTTTAGGTATATTATCACTTGGGTCACCTAATATAATTTTTTTCATTAAATCTCCATGCGGTGTGCCAATACTCCGCAATGCGAGGTCTTCCTCTTTTAGATTAATAAGTTTAATATTATCATATACACAAAGCTGTAAATAATCATTATCATTGGTAATAATAAGTATTGGCCTATTTTTAACATGCATTGTAATTATTGCTGCAATATCATCGGCTTCAATATATTCAAATCTAACAACCTTTGCACCTTTTGATGTGTATTCTGGTAATAAATTATCATATGTCCATTTAAAAATAGTTTTACCATTGAATTTACTGTAATCACGGTTTGCCTTATATTCCGGAAATATCAACTTTCTCCAAACATTATCACCCGAGCAATCCCTCGCAAAAACAACATTATTCATAGTAATATTATTAGTTTTCATTATTTTTTCAACTGTTTTTAAAAAGGTTTTACGATATGTTGCCATAAACTCAGGAATAGTGGTTATATCATCCGTTTTATCAAGTTCAATCTCTGGTTTAGCACGTGTTATCCAAGATTTAACAGCATGAAATCTATAGAATATAAGGTAGCTTGTATCTATAACTAATAAAGTGCTTGCCATTTAAATTTGTAATTTTATCCTTTTTACAAATAATGTTAATCAATTTTAAATTTTTAGTTTTTGTACATATATTCACTAATATAGTAAAAATAATTATATCTTCTAAGAAATTAATTAATTATGATGGATAATCACGCAAAAAATTTTGTATTTGTCTTTGATTAAATGGTTCTTTTAAACAGCCGTATGATTCAATCTTTATGTTGCAATTAGAATTTATCTTTATATTATCTGATCCCTCGTCAGAAACATAAGAAAAATCAACATTATAAAATGGAAAACAACTTTGTAGTTTGCGATTTTTACCTGTTCGCTTGTCAAAATGCATTTTAATACAATGAATTATTAATTTTATGTTCATTGTAACCGTATCATCCCTTAAACCTGAGCTAGCCTCTGACCCAGTAACTAAATTAACTAATTCAGAACTAGAATCTGATCCGGTAGCTAAACTAACTAATTCAGAACTAGCCTCTGACCCAGTAACTAAACTAACTAATTCAGAACTAGAATCTGAACCGGTAGATACACTAACTAATGCTGAACTTGGGTCAACCTCATCTTCATCATCTTCATCATCTTCATCATCTAAAAGTGAAGTCTCAGATTCAGTTTCAAATGATAAATCATCGCTTAGGGTCATTTCATTTAATTTACTAAAATAATCAGTAGTATTAATATGTTTACAATTAGCTAATATCACATCGAATAAAGGAACGTCATTTCTGTGTATTGCTCTAAGTTTATTTTCAATCGACATAAAATCATTCATACATATATAAAAAAATAAATCAACGCAATGTGCATATGTAGGATCGCATGGTATAATACCACATATATATTGTTCTCCTGTGTTTAACTTCAGTTTCATAAAAACACAAAAACTGCTTTTAATATGTTCTAGCGTATTTGTATTTATTAATTGAGGAACTTTTTTATGCTCAGTATGACCACAATATAATCGGTCTAAAGCATGCCCTATTGTATGTAACCAAGATACAGCTGCAAATTCTAATTGAGTACCAGTTGTCCATAATTTTAAATACTTCAAAAAATAATCAATTTTACCTAAATTTTTTAAACCATTATGAACACAAGGACTTTTCGATAAATGAAACCTTTCTGAACGTAATATCCATGTAGTATTATCTGGATCTAATATTTCTAATAAATGAATTTTTGGATAAGTTACATTTTTTTGTTGCGGAACTGGTGCGCCTTCAACTCGACCAGATGCCAATATAATTTCATTTATTGCTTTTTGCATAATTTTTACTAATAATACAATATCGGGGTTACTTATGTATTGGGATAAAAGTAACTTTTCGGGTTCTGGCAAACTAAATGTTTCATACGTTTTAAAAGGTGTACTTGTATATTTACGCTGTGATTTCATATCATTATAATTATGTAAATTAAATAAATCCATGTGTATATTTAAATTACGAGCAATTTTATGCATAATTTCACTACAACAATCAATCCTACCTAATCCAAATTCACATACAGCTCCTTCTCTTGGAGCATCATGAAATTTGGTATTTGGCTCTTTTCGTATATGTAATATTAATTCTTGAAATTTAGTTTCATCTAATTCATTTGACCCTGGTATTTTAAATTCTTGTAATTTTGCAGGGTCGTTAAAATATTTATCTAATAATATTATATATTCGCAACACATTCGTATCACTGGGTCAATATATTTATACAAAATAATACTTTCAGAAAGCTCATCTACTCGATAGTATGTTTCTATTGGTCTACCACCATTAATTTCTTTAGATACATTATCAGTTATTATATTTTTTTCAATAATTTGTAAAGTAGACCGACTTACATTTTTAATTCTAAAAGTATAGGTTTCATTGATATTATATGAAAAATCATTCATTGTTGTTGCCATTACATCAAAAAAACGGCTCTCATATTTATTAAGATGTATTTCTAATATATCTTTTTTATTTTTTTTATATATTTTAAATTTATTTTCATTTTCTTTTGTTTCTGGTGTTGGTGGCCAAAGAATTTGTATCTGAGAAAAAGTTATAAATTCAGAATATTTAATTTCTTTATTACTAATAGTATTATCAATATAAGCTAAATATATTCCTTCTAATTCATGATGATGTGAATTAATTATATTAGTAAAATAAGGGATTTCTATAGAAGTTTTAAGTTCTGACATGGATGCTATTAATATATATACATATAGTAATTTATTATTATGAACAAAAAAATGATATTCTGTAATAATAAAAATAGAATAGAGTAAATTACATATACAAATTTTATATTGACTTAAATAAAAATATATCTACATATTAGTTAGATATAAGTATATAAATTGATTTATATATATATATATTATTATTATATAGATGTTAATTAGTTTTGAAGAAATTAATCAAATATTACTATGTAATAATATAACTATAACCGGTGCTTTTCATATAGGCGCGCATAATTGTGAAGAATTGCCCTTTTACCATAAATTAGGTATTAAAAATATCGATATATTATGGATTGATGCAATTCCTTCAAAAGTATCTGAAGCTATAAATATGGGAATACCAAATGTATATAATGCAGTAATATCGGATAAGGATGATATAGAAGTTGTATTTAATATTTCAAATAACGGGCAATCATCTAGTTTATTAGAATTCGGCACTCATTTACAAGAACATCCTAATATTATATTTATTGATACAATAAAACAAAAAAGTATTACAATTGATTCTTTTTTTACACGAAACAATATACTTGCATCTAAATATAATTTTTGGAATTTTCATATTCAAGGAGCAGAATTAATGGCATTAAAAGGTGCTGTTCAATCTATCAATTTTGCAAAAGCCATTCATATAAAAGTTAACGAAAAAGAGCTATATATTCATTGTGGACTAATTGGTGATATAGATGAATTTTTATATAAATATAGTTTCAAAAGAGTTTTAACTAATATGACAGTGCATGGTTGGGGTGATGCATTATATATTAGAGATTATTAATAATGAAAACTATTTTTAAACATATATTATATTGACTTAAAGAAGAATATATATAATTATCTATAAAGTCAATTAAATGACCGTTTTAAATTCGTATGAAAACAATATTTTAGGTAATTTGCATATGAGTATGCAAGATTTATATCATTTATTAATTATAATGTTTTATTTGGTTGCAGGATTTTCTGTAATGGTATATGGGTATTATAAAATAAATATAGCATTAAATAAAAGAAATAAGAAAAATCTCTATATTGTTAGAAGATTGCCATTTCTAAATATAGATACCGATATACGAGAAATGATTAAATCGGTAAGTAACCGTAATTATCGAATTTTATCAACCTATGACTTAATTGAAAAAAACGGTGAATTTGATGTTAGAAATTTGGCTAAATATAATTCAATAGTATTGCAAAGTTTCATAAAAACGATATCTAAAGGAGACCATGACATATATTTACTTAATAGAAATCAATATAAATGGGAATATGAAGCATATGTATTAATTGCAAAAATGTGTAATTATGAACCTATTATTCTTGAATTTGTATCAGATAATATGAATAACCATATTAATGACCTAAAGAACAATTCGATTGAATATAAAAATGCATTAAATCAGATAAAAAAATATGAAATAGATAATAAATTATATACAAAAAGATTAAGTGTATAAATATATAAAACTATATAATGAAAATATAATTATATAATATGACAAATTATCTTTTTGAAGCTAGAACTGTGAAATCTGGACCAATTAAAACATGCATAGATGCATTGAAAGAACTAATAACTGAAGGTAACATGATTTTTGATGAAAATGGATGTAGACTTCTTGAAATGGATACAAGTCATGTAGTTCTCGTGCATTTAAAATTGGAGGCTTCTGATTTTGAAAAATATTATTGCACTCCAGGTAAACGATATGTGTGTGGAATTAATATGTTAAATTTTAATAAAATTATTAAAACAATTGGTAATGATGATATTATATCATTTTATCAGGATGCTGATGAAACAAACGAGTTAGGTATTTTAATCGAAAATGCCGCAGACCACCGAGTAAAGCGTGTAGGATTTAAACTTCTGGACCTAAATGAGAGTTCTTTAAATATCCCCCCTACTACATTTTCAAATGTGATTAATATTCCAAGTAATATGTTTCAAAAAATTTGTCGAGATTTTTCAGCATTAAGTGAAAAATTAGAAATTAAGAGTGTTGGTAATAAATTAATATTTAGTTGTGATGGTACTATAGGTAAAGTTGAGGAAGTAATTAGTGAAAATAGTTCAAGTTTATCATTTAAAAACGATTCAAGTGATGAAATTATTCAGGGTGTATTTGCCATTAAGTATTTGGTTACATTTACCAAATGTTCTAATCTCTGTAATACAGTCGAATTACTAATTAAAAATAATTATCCTCTCATTCTAAATTATAAAGTTGCAAGTTTAGGAGAAATGCTTTTATGTCTTGCACCTAAGGAAAATGACATATAATTGTAATAACTTAGATAAAAATGGTATAATTCTAATATATTTTATTATATAATTTATTAAATTTATAATAAAATATTTTTTTCACAACTAAAAAGGTGTTTATTTAGCTTATTTTTTTTGTTTTTTACTAATTTTATATGCACGATTTTTATATTTTTTTGAGCGAATGTATCTGTTATTATTACCCGCTTCCATTATGTTGGTATAATTACCTGTGGATAAAGTGTATTTTATAATATTAAATATTTCTTCATATTCGGAATGATCCACAATAGTAAACATACCATGTGCCCAATTTAACCATCCAGTTTGCATTATTTCTCTATCTGGGTCTAATGGGTCAAACCCCTTTGTTTCTCTCCAAAATTGATGTAGTTGAACACCTTGATCATTCTGTTGCTGTAAAATATTTGTATAATAAGTGTCACTATCAATTATACTTAATTTATACCCAATTTTAAATGCAAGTGATTGTTTATATAGTCTATCTTGACTTGAAAATAAGTACGGATGCAAATTACAATCAACTGTAGGCTCGATAAATCCATTGCGTAATACCTCTTCTTGTGTAAAATTTTCTAATGGTTTTACAAAGACATCAGGACCATAAAGAATATATGACTGATAATCATTATTTAATAATAATCTTATTTCAAAAGTCTTACCGGCATTTATACGAGCATCATCTGATACACGTATAGTTCCAACTATAATACATTCTAAATGGTCATCGGTATTAATAAGTAATTCAGGTCGGATATTATATGTATTAACTGAATCTCTTGAATTTAGTTTGGCTAAATTCTGTAGTATTCGTTTAATATGTTGTTTAGGACCTATTATATTTTCGAAATTCATTTGCATTTATTTATATAATATTATGTTATATTAAATTTGTAGACTTGCTATTTGAATTATTATATTAATTAATGCCTCGTCTAAATTTGAATTATTTTCAAGATTAATTGAAGAAATTTTATAAAATTCATTTAATGGTTTATAAATTTTTGAAATACTTTGATATTTATTAAACGCTAATTGTGCCATGGTTTCAGGACCATTTAATATAATAGTTCCTGAATTTATAATATTATAATTAGATGTAACCCCCATGGGTAAATTAATTATAATATAGTATTTTGAATATTGTCCATTTTTGTAAAAAAATGTTTTAGTTTTTAATTTTGTACCAATAGTAAATGTCACTCCAATATTCATTTGTCTAAATGTATTCTGATATTTCGATATTAATTTATCAAAAATTTCTTTATAATGCTTATTTCTATAATTTGATATAACACTTCCCATTTGCTTGTTTTCATATATATATATGGTTATTAAAATTAATTTGTATCTATATGAAAAACAAATAAGATACATCTTTATTATTTAAGAATAGCTACTATATTTTTTAGTGTATCAAATGATACTTTAAAATTACCAAGTTGTGGATTAAATTCCATGATATCTGTTGCAAAATGCGAAGATGAATACTCTCGAATGATATGGATTATGTTCGTTATATCTTCAATAAACATTCCATTTTCAACAGGAGTGCCAGTGCTGCTCATAATACTAGGGTCTAATACATCTACATCTAGTGATATGTGCACATTATTATAAATAACAAAATCGCCTAATTTTTCAAATGAAGCCTCTTTATTATTTTTCCATTCTTCAATGGTTATCATATTTATATTGTGTGAACGTATAAACTTTATTTCATCATCATCAATTGACCTTAAACCAATATACAATATCTGGTCAGATTGTAATTGTGGAATATTTTTAATAGTATGTGTCATCAGTAGTCTTACAACCATACCATGTAAATTCCAACTGACCGATGTATCAAAACTATGAATATCCGTATGAGCATCTAACCATATTAATTTAAAATTATTTCCATATTTCCGAAGAGATGCTAAAATTGTAGCAAAACTTGCTAAATGATCACCGCCCATAAAAATACTATGTTTACGATTAGATGAATATTTCACACATTCATCCGATACATTATATAAACCCATTCTTAGATTTTTAAAATCTTCTTTTGAATACTCTAATATTTCATTGTCATTGGGCGCATCAAAAAGAATAGGGCATATATCATCAACTAATGATACACCATTATAACTTTGACCTCTTGAATTTTTAATAATAAATGCCATATATATGTAATTTATTAAAAAATATATAACCTATCTTTTAATAAATGAATTTAGAAATATTATTAATAATCAAATATATGTGAAACTTAATATACATACATATTTAACGAGTTATCATACGAGGTGCTATAGACATTGTATTTAATTCTTGTAGAAACAGTTTGCATGCATATGGTAACCGAATTTCAGAAAATGATGCATAATTGTTACATGCTTTACATTGATATAGTTTATTGATAGGATTAACATTTGCAAAATTACCACATTTTTTACAAACATATGCTCTAAAATGGTCTGATTTATCCAACAGCTGTTCTTTTAACATACTTGCGATACCATGTGATAAAAGAACATCACGCTCCATTTCACCTAAACGCAAACCACCATCACGACTACGACCTTCGGCAGGTTGTCGTGTAAGTGTTACCATAGGACCAGTGCAGCGACTATGAGTTTTATCACTAACCATATGTTTAAGACGCTGATAATAGGTTGGGCCAAAGAATATTTCACTTGTCATCTGTTCACCTGTTCTACCATTATATAATACCTCATTGCCATATCTTTCAAATCCTAATGTCTCTAATATATCACCTAATCCTTTTAACCCTTTTTTAGCGAATCCATTAAAAGGTGTTGCATCACCAAATCTTCCTAATAAACACCCAGCTTTACCCATAATACATTCAATTAATTGACTAATTGTCATACGAGACGGAATGGCATGTGGATTCATAATAATATCGGGAACTATACCATTTTTAGTATATGGCATATCTTCTTGTCTATATACCATTCCAATAACACCTTTCTGAGCTAAACGACTAGCATGTTTATCTCCAATAGTTGGAATGCGTATACTACGAACACGAACTTTTACAAATTTATAACCTTCACCATTACGGCTTATCAATATTTTGTCGATAAATCCGTTTTCATTGGGTCTTAGACTACTACTATTATCTTTAAATATCGTTATACCTTGTTGATTTTTCATTGGAATAACTTTACCAATAATAACATCATCTTCATCAACTTTGATATTTTCTGGAACAAATCCATTTACACCTAACTTTTCATAATTAGCAACCTTAAGTGATTTAGTAAGTTTCATATTTGGTTTACAAAATTTCTCCTCTTCACCCGTTGATTGATATTTTTTCTCTTCATCTTTATAACTACGATAAAATGTTGAATGAAATAGACCTCTTTCAATAGAGCTTTTATTAAACATAGTTGAATCTTCCTGATTAAACCCACTGTAACAGGCAATTGCCACAATAGCATTAATACCACTGGGCAATTCATTGCTTGGAAGATAATTAATTAACCTACTATTAACAAGCGGTTTTTGCGAATAATGTAGCACATGTGCAAGTGTATCATATCGTTTATTAAAATTTGTGCAATATGTTCCCATAGCTTGTTTACCCATAGCACTTTGATAAATATTTCTAGGAGATTGATTATGATCAGAAAATGGAATGATACTTGCCAATACTCCTAAAATTAAACTAGGATGTATTTCAGCATGTGTGTAATTTAGCACATATCCATTATTATCATTTTCAAAAAGACTTTCACTACCAATAGCAATAAGTGCATTCTCTTTTTCAATTACATCTAAATATTCAATTACACCTTCGGTTGGCTCTGATGCTGAATGCATTATAATATCAGGACAAGCTAAAGATATTTTATTTGGAATAGTGCCATTAACTAAATTTTCAAAATCGAGTTTTTTGTCTTTAACCATTTTAATCATTTCACCAGTAATTCTAAATTTATTGTTATCAATGATATATAATGGTTGAAGCATTCTTCCTGCATCTGTCCAAATTTCAATATTGTTTAAATCAATACGCCAACTAATAGAGCTATATGGATGTATCATCCCCATTCTGCGTTGAGAACGTATATGTTTAACAATCTTATTTGGATTGCTATGTATTCCATACCAATTACCATTTACAAATATTTTAGTTTTGCTGTATATTTCAATAGGTGTAATCTCACTTAATCTCTGCACATTTAAATTATCCAATTCCATATATATACTTGCTGGATTGCTATAATTAGAAATTGTGCCGGTAAGAGCAAGATTTTTAACACATCCTACCCCATGACCTTCTGGTGTTTCGGCAGGACATATAATACCCCATTGAGTATTGTGTAGTTTACGAGGACCCAACACTTTACCACTTTTTTCTATAGGTGTATTGATGCGTCTAAGATGGCTTAATGTAGAATTATATGTTAAACGACTGAGAACTTGTGCAATACCTTGTTTTGATTGCATATTGCGTATACCCCAATTGCCAGTAGATAATCCATATTTCATTCCTCTTTCAATTGTAATATTTTTAATAATTTTGTATACATTACTTACATTAATAATATCATGAAATCGATTATTTGCATTCCAGCTTCCACTATTAAATTCCTTATTTAATTGAGTTTTAATCTCTTTCACCATTTTATTGAAGTATAATTTAAATAAATTACCACAAAGAATACCAGGTGTGTCTAATTTTTTATTAATATAACTATCGCGGTCATCATATTCTATTTTTTTAAGATATACTGATAATAATTTTTTAACCATATATCCAAGGTAAAATGCTTTGTCTTTATGAGAGGTGCCCATATGTGGTAAAAAGTCATTTAGCAAAATATCATCTAATAGTTGTAATTTACGGCTCCTGTCAAGTTTATCGGTTTTATCACGTATATTGACCTGTTGAATATATTTAATTACATATTCAACGCAATTATTATATGTCAAATAGCTATTTGACTCTTCGAGTGTTGGTTTTAATATGGCCAGATATTCTGCACTTTCTTCTGTATCTAAATCATAAAGTATATATTCCAAAATCTCTTTATCACTATTTAGACCTAATAATCTAAAGAATATAAATAGTGGAATATCATGTCTTATATTTGGAACGCTTACTTTTAGTGTTTTTCCACCTGGTCCTAACTTAGATGTAAGTTTTACTTGATTTGTTTTAGGATTATAGAAATCATCATGTGCAATTGACTTGATATCTGCAATATGGCTATATTTATTTTGACTTTTACTGTTTTTAAATACAAATACTTTATTTTCACCAATTCGCTCTTGGCTAACAATTACCTTTTCACTACCATTTACTATAAAATATCCACCTTTGTCAAAAACGCATTCTTCATAATCCTTTAATGTTAAGTTATCTTTATTATGCAAGATGCAAAGTTGTGCACTATGCAACATTATGGGTATCTTACCAAGTTGAACCTTTTTAAGACATTTTTCTTCAATTTCATATGTTTTGTCTTCAATAAGAACCATTGTTTTGATATATAAGTCTATAAAAAGATTAGCACTATAAGTGAAACATCTCTTTCTGGCCTCATTAGGCAACATAACCTTTAAACTACCATTATTTTCATGGATTGATGCTGGACATAAGCTTATATCACCAAATCTAAGCTCTATACTATATTGAAATTGACCATTTGGTAATTGAATATAATTCAGTTTAATTGGATTATATTGTTGTATAATATCAGCTAATAAACGATTAGTAAAGTCATTAAAACTATCTAATTGATGTCGTATTAAGTAATTATCTCGAGTCAATAAGAGTTTGATAACATCCCAAGTGTCTTCTTCCCAGTTAAATGGTATTTTCTCTTTTAGTTGCGACATATGATTTATTTGTAATTGTCGTATTATTTTTATATTGTTTCAATTTTTTAATTAATTTTAAGTATAATAATAAAAATATAAGTAATAATATATTATGTCACATATCGATGAAGAGCTATTACTCAACATTACAAATAAACTAAGTCCTTCTGGATATGAGAAAGAATTAACATCATTTGTTAAAAATTATATAGATGATAATTGCAAAAATGTAAAAGCGGTATTCGATAGCAATGAATTGTATGCATATCGTTTATCTAAAAAACCAAAAACAAAAACAATATTATTTGATGCTCACATTGACCAAGTAAGTTGTAGAGTTTTCAATATAACCGAAGATGGTTTTTTGTTATGCAAATCATTTGGAATAAACAATATAGATATATTAGGATCAAAATGTGTTATAATGACTAAAAAAGGACAAATCCCAGGTATTATTACAATTTTACCACCGCATTTAGATATAGCCGATAATAATATAATAGTTGATATATTTGTAGAAAGTAGAAAAGAAGCTATTACATTAGTTGAGAAAGGAGATTCTGTTGTATTTGATTCAAAAGTTAAAATTATTAAATCTAATTCTGGAAATAAATTTATAACTGGCGGTGGATTAGATAATCACATAGGTGTATATGTTCTTACAAAATTGTTTATGACAATAGATAGTTTTAATGAAATTGACTATAATTTTATAGGTCATTTCAGTGCAAGAGAAGAAGTCGGAGGTTTACGATATATAAATATGTTATATGATATAACCGAAATTCCTAAAAAAGTGGATATTATATTAGTAATCGATACAGATGTAGCAACTGATTTACCTAATATTGATAAATACGAATTTGCAGACAGTAAATTAGGAAGCGGAACTATACTTTCAAGAAATATGGTAGATGATAATGACGTGTATAATTTTATTAGTGATATTGCTATTAAAAATAATATTAAATATCAAGTTACTATGTCTGACGGAAATGGTGGTAATAATTTAGCTTATTATGGAAAATTAAATAGTGTTGGACAGTCCATTGGAATACCTTTACGATATATGCATAGTGCTGTAGAGCTAGTAAGATTTGATGATATTAATACAACAATAACACTATTATTAGAAGTAATTAAAAATCTTAATACATTTTATTCTAAGACAAATTAAAGACAAAATAACGATAAAAATAAAAGATTTAAGCTATTTTTTTTTATCCGTATTATATATAATAGATAAAATGGAAAAGAATATGCAAAAAGATATATTATCAATATTTTTCACATTTTATTTACAAATGAAAACATATCATTTCGAAACTAAGATATATAATAGACACTATAATGTAGACACTTTTCTTGAGAATTATAGTAAGCTATATGACCGTTTTATTGAAGTTTCGATGGGTCGATTTGGACCTATTAATATGGATACATACACTTTGACTATAGAGCCAATTAATGATGATAATATACATAGTATTGTAAACGAATTTATAAAAGTTTTACAAGAAATAAAAAGATTATATAATGATTTTAGCGATCTTCTTAATATACGAGACGAAATAGAAGCAGAAACATATCAATTGATTTATAAAATGCGTCTTATTTAAAAATATAAAAATCAAAATATTAATAGTAATATTAATATTTTCATTATTTTGCAATTAAATTATGTTATAATTAAGTTATTTAATAGTAAAGTTATTTAATAATTTGATATGATTATTTATTTTTTTTGTTTTTTCTTAGATAGTTTTTTTTGTTGTTCATGTTGTTGGCGATATTCATCATCTAATCTTTTTTTGGTGTGTCGTAAGAAACACCATTCGTCATAGTTATAAAACCAGTGTTTCATTGGGTTAATGTATTGTTTATGTCTAAGAACTAGTTCTATTAACTCACATAGACTACCCTTTTCTGTTAAAAAATTATATGCTTCTAAATCTTGCTCAATACGCAAAATATCATTAGGGTCAGTATGATTATTCACTTTTTGTTTTTTATCAAACTCTGCTATAAATTTTTCTTGATTTTCAATATTATCGCTATCAATTTCTAATATATATTTTAATATTTCAATCAATTCTGGTTTGTCTTTTGCGCCCAATGCTGTGCCACATACTGCTCCCTTAATTTCGGATTTATGTTGAACAGTATCATCTTTATTTTTTTTATGTGTATGAAACCGTTTATTAATAAGATAGAATTCTACATGAAAAGGGTCTATACCTATATCATCTTCGGCTGATTTTTTAATATTTGCTTTTTTTTCTTTATCCTGAACAAATCCATACACTAAATCAATATCACTATCAATTTTAAGATAATCATAATTTATAGGGAATCTATCTTTATATTCGCGTGCAGTTAGTATATCAGCTTGCTCAAAATGCGTCGTTTCAGTATTATATATAAAATATACCGGCATACCATCAGATGGATTAACAATACGGAATGCTTCTGGTAAGTCTGCACCTTTATATGTTGGTCCATTTATATCACGGCGCGACCTAAATATACTATATCGTAAATCATCTGGGCATTTCTTATCATACATACGCAATATCATTGTTTCTAACAGGTCATCCATAAGACAGAAACCACCTTTTGCAATATTAGCTTCAAGAACATGACTTATTAATAATTTTTTATTTTCAAATGATAATCTATCTAAAATAGAGAAAATAAGGTATTGCTCTAACATATCTAAAATGGTATTTTCAGGTATTGCACAACTTTCATCTTGTACATTTTGTAATTCTTCAACTGGACATTTAATATCACGTGTATGTAAACGAAATGAACTTTTAGACGGAACTCCTAATTTACCATAGATTTTATCTGACCTAATATATGGTCTAACTTGGGCAATGTATAATTGAAATGCATCAATAAAACTTTTATCATTAACTGCAATTTCGTCATCATTAATAATTGGTTGATCTAATTTAAATGATTTATTTGAAACCTTTGTAAGTGTATTGTCTACTTCAGATAATACATAATTAGTAGGACGATAATTTAATGGAAGTGCACGCGTAGTAATTGAAGAGGAATCTTCATCTAACTCAAATGGTTGAAAAATATAATATGTATCCCTATATATTAGATGTCCTTCTCTATGATATTTATCATATATAGGCTCTTTAAAATAAATGTAATTATTAAGTGATTGATATATGAAATTGTCAGTAATACGCTGAAAATTTTTATTTTTAATTTCTATTATTTCATCAACAGTATATGCATCTTTAATTTGGAATAATATAGATATTAGATTTTTAGCCTCAGAAATATCCTCCAAAGACAGAATATCATTATATGTATCTGTATTTGGTCTAATGGATATTGTTTTAATGTCTTCGTCTGCACAATCATAAGTGCAATCCATATAATCACAGATTACGTCACCATTAACATCTCCATAAAAGACATTAAATAACTGTATTTTCTGACTTGTTAAAATCCGGTTTTCAGTATTACCAAAATATTCAATTGTTAGTTGATTTCCATTTTTATTTAGAATGCAATCTACAGCATTTCTTTTTATAATTCGGGTAACCTCGGCTATCCTTTTTGATTTGATATAAGCGTTTCGATATGTTTTTTCATCAGAAGTTTCAATATTTTTATTATCACTTTGCGCATCTTCTATTGGAACAGTTGAACAATGTAAATATACACTAACATTACGTTTATTTGGAGGTAAATTTTTATGAGATTCTTTACGTAAAGCACGACCTACAACTTGCTCTATTTTATTAAAATGATGCCAAGGATCCACAATATGAACTTCGCGAATATTAAAAAAGTTAAGACCCACTTCGACACGATTTGTTCCTAAAATAATTTTTATAATACTACCATCTTTATTTTTAGCATGTCTAACTTCATTTACAAGTTGTTTTACTTCTGGACCCTTTGTTTCACCTGTAAACAAAATATATGCACCTTGTTTAAAATCATGATATTCCGGGTCGTCTTTTTTTGCAATATGCTCAACCTTAAGTCTTCCACAATAACATCTTTCGGGTATACCTTTCTCATTTAACATATTAATATTTACATCACCAGGACTATATCTTTTGTATCCGTTTTGCTCAAACATAAGTGCTAATGAAATAACACCTGGTAAAAGAAATTTAGAATATACAAATGTTATTCCATCCGCATTTTTAATTATATTTAATATATTGAAAAATTTCATAGAAAAATTAGCAAGATGATTTTCGTGTAGAAATGGAACACCATCATCCATTCTAGCAATATCATTATATTTATAACGAATATTGCTCTTATTCTCTTTATCAGCACTATGCTCTTCTATACATTCCTTAAAACCATCATCACCATGTCTACCAATTAATTCTCCCTGGTCATCAATATCAATTGGAAATATAATATTACTTGCAACCGTGCTTGGAATTGAAAACTTATCTGATATTATTTCATCATCATCGGTTAATGAAGCAACTGTTTTTTTATAATATTTATATTGAAATTTGCTCATTGAATTTTTTATAAAAGATAAATGTTTTATTTTAATATCTTCAGCTAATTCCGTAAGTTGACCTTTATAATAATAAAATTTAGGATTAGGTAGATAACTTAACCCTTCCAAATTGGGATATATTTTGACAGGAAATACAAGTGGATTTTCACCTCTTAAAAAGCTAATATAACCTCTTGTTTTTTTTTGAAGAATTGTGGTTGCATTTTCCCTTAATGTAAAACCATCGTTTTCAAAAATGTCAAATACTTCAATGGGTGCACGTTTATCATTTAAAAGTAATAAATTAATAATAGATATTATCTCCTCTGAAGAGTTATACATAGGTGTAGCACTTAATAATATTAATTTATTATTAACCCCATATCTAGCAATCATCTCAAGTATCATAGTAATTGCCTTGCTGTCATCACTATTTGCATATTGTCGCGTATTATGTACTTCATCTAAAATGAAGACTCGGTCAGAAAATTTACGTTTTAAATATTCTATCTTTTTATTCTCTTTATCTCGTCTATCCTTTAAAATTAATTCAAGCTCAGATATAACATTATTTGCAAAACTACGATATCCCATAAATTCATAATATTTATCAATCAATTTATTAACTCGTCGTTGTTTTTGTTCTATATTTAGCTCACCTATATTTCCTAACTCTTCTTTAAAAGATGTCCCAGTGCATTGCACATTAACATTTTTTTTATTGGAAATTTCAGCATCAATATTGAAAATTTCATTTTTCCAGTTTGATATTAGAGTATCATTTGGCACTAATATTATTATTTTACCATGCAATTTTCCAAATTTTCTATAATTTTCCGCAGAACTAATTGCTGCGCAAGTTTTACCTACACCTACACCGTGCCATAATAATAATCCGTTATATGGTGTAAAAGGTGATAAATATGTAGAAACAAATGCTTGTGTAGCGCTTTTTTTAAATTCTACAGATTTAGGCTTATTAAAAACAATTTGCTCTTTTTCTATAATATGATTTCTAAATTCTTTTTTATTATAAATTTTACTATTAAAATGTGGGTCTGATAATTCAGGGTATCCTTGCCATAATTCACTTCCATCATCAATATCATAGTCATCCCGTTGTTCTAAAAAATCTTCTAAATATTTTTTATATATATCTAAATGTATTTCTAATTTAACACGCTCTAATTCAGTCGAAACCAATGTGATTTTCTGATTATAATCTTTTACTTTCTGATCCAATATATCTAAAAGTTCAGTACCACTATTAGCTTCTAATTCAGTAGTAATTTCGTTAAATATAGATTTATATTCTTTACCTCTATTGGGAAAAGTAAACATAATATATTATATCAGAAGAATATCTAATTATATTTGAAAACTAAATAAATATATAATTTTATATATAATACAATTTTCAAATAAAATAATAAAATAATAAAATAGTAGAAATATCACATAAAACACTATTATAATTTTATAACTGCTTAAATATTTGTATATTTCTAATAAAATGTGATATAATATATTATTTTGATAATAAAAACAAATTGACCAGGGTTAAATGTATTCGCATTATTTTATTTAATTCTAAAATAAAATAAAATAAATTATTATGATATAATGAGAACATCACATAAATCAAATATTAAACGACGCAGGTCTATTAAAGGAGGTAGACCCCCGAAAAAACTCACTTATCAAGCAAGATTAATTGATTTAACTGAGTTAATTAAACCAGAGACATTATCTAATAATGGGGAAATTGAAATAAAGGCAAATGAATATGTGCAAAACAAACAAAATGTCACAAACATTGGTGATATATTATTTTGTGGGTCAACTAGGGACAGACAAGAATATGGATTTTACATAGTATTGCCGGATGGGAAAAATAAAGTAGTCTTGTGTTTATCTGAAGGATGGGGTATGGGATGGATATCAGGTGGTGTCATTGACAAAAAAGATATTTTACACCAATACCATGTTAAATATGATGACATGCTTAGTAGACCAATTGGGATTTTTGAGTTTGATCAGTATTTCTTAGGTAACGCTGACAGCACTTTGCCACAACAAATAATACATGAATTTAGACAAAATAACCTACTATCTTAGTAAAAATTAAGACTAATTACTTTATTTAACTAATATTCAAATATATGGTTAATTACCAACATTCAACCATTGTATCGTAATCACGTTAAATATATAATTTATAACAATTATATATTTAATGATTAATTAGTTTTATTTTAACAACTTACTTGAAATAACTAAAAATATTTAACACTATATGTGTTAAAATATAATTAATATATCTTATTATGTAACTAATTCATTAATTGCTAATTCTGGCTCGCGAATATGTTTAAAAAATATTTGATTTATTTCAGCTGGACTATATTGATAATCTTCAATATCATCGAATTTTTTTTCATCATAATCCGGTAAATCATAAAAATGACGAAACATGTCAATAATTGTTTCACGAGTTGTTTTTTTAAAATCCAATATTAAATCAATTCTACCAGGTCTAATTAACGCTCTATCCAATTTTTCTGGATAATTTGTTGTCATAACTAATATTCTGTCAGGAACTTCTAATACACCGTCTAATAAATTAAGTAGAAACCCTAAAGTTAATTTTTCACTATTATTTTTAATTAAATCCATTTTTTTTTGAAAACTTTGACTACGATTCGTATTATTTATTTCTTGATTATCTGATAAATATAGTTGTTCTTTATCTGGAAAAGAAGTTTTTAATAGCTCAAATGGGTCAGTATCTACATTATTTATTTCTTGATTCGTATTATCAATACTTATATCATCAATAATTTTTGAAATTTTTGTCGTTCTTTGAGGTTTTATATCTTTTATACCACGATCTAATACTAAATCAGTCATGCAATCAACTTCTTCAATTGAATAGATACGCTTATTTTGCGGAATTATATATGTGTCGGTTGTATCGTTTATATGAATTCTTTCATTAAAAAATAGATTATTCATCTGAGTTTGTGTTAAAAATTCATGAAATTTAAAATTAAATGGATGTCGTTTAGTTTCATTAGCCATAGCTTTTACTAAACTTGTTTTACCACAACCAGGTTCACCCGATAGCAATAATCCAAATGTATAAGGTATTCCCTTTTCAATATACCAATCTCTATTATTTAAAAACCATCTTAATCTATTTATTACAAGAACTATGTCTGGACCAAACATATTATTTAGAGATTTATTCGTGTAAAATGGTGTCATGCTAAACTGTAATACTTTAGGAGCATTTGAATACTGAACAGAGCCGTCTATTGTAATACTAAGTGGTTGCATAACTTCATCAAAATAATATATTTTATCTCCTAATTTATTTAGTTTTTTTATTTTGTAATTTTCGGTTATATCAAAAAGATATCGCCTTAATTCGGTAAGATCAAATTGATATCTATAAATTTCAAACTCTATTTTTTCAACATTACATAGTTTTACATTACTTGTGGAGTTATTATTTTGCTCAACATTAATAACACGAAAATATATATTGTCTG